>SDBT01000315.1_pt1 | contig 74156 bp, 53 predicted proteins | sample 2277101 | NCBI WGS metagenome assembly SDBT01 (sample SAMN10404973, study PRJNA504765) | marine sediment metagenome | isolation source: marine sediment core GS10_PC15, 103 cmbsf | place: Arctic Ocean: Southern Knipovich Ridge | collected 2010
ATCATCAACCACCGGTTTATCGAAAAGTGGAACAGGAAGTATGCCCGGTTCTGCTGGTTTGATTTTACTGACGATCTGGAGGTCTCCGGGGCCCTCATCCGGGACATCGAGCAGTGGGCTCAATCAAAAGGGATGGAGGGAATAACCGGGCCGATGGGGTTCACCACCTTCGAACAACTGGGCATTCTGATTCACGGCTTCGATGAAATGCCGACCTTCTCCAGCACCTACAATTACCCGTATTACCCCGAGCACCTGGAGAAGCACGGGTACGGCAAGGACGTGGACTATATCGAGTTCGAGATAGCCTCGCCTGAGGCCATTCCGGAAAAGGCGGTCCGGATCGGCAAAATCGCGCTGAAGCGGCTGAACCTGAAGGTCCTCAGGGTCAAATCCAAGAAGGAACTCCTGCCGTACGCTCGGCAGGTATTCGATGTCATCAACGCCGCTTATGAACCGCTCTTCGGTTTTGTCCCGCTGACGGAGAAACAGACCGACCTGTTCGTCAAGAAGTACTTCTCGTTCGTACTGCCCGAATTTACAACGATCGTACTGGACAAAGATGACCGGGTGGTCGGATTCCAGATCTCGATGCCCTCACTCTCCCGGGCTTTCCAGAAGGCCCGCGGCAGGCTGTTCCCCTTCGGATTCTGGCACCTGATGCGCGCGCTGAAGAAGCCCGACCGGGTCGATGTCCTCCTCGTTGGAATCCTGCCGGAATATCAGGGCAAGGGCGTGAACGCTCTCTTCATGATCGACATGACAAATACCTGCCTTGAAAAGGGAATCCAGTGGGCCGAATCGAATTCGGAACTCGAGGAGAACATCAAGGTCCAGAGTTTCTGGAAATACTTCGATTCGAGGCAGCATAAACGGAAGAGAGTATTCAAGAAGGCCTTCAGCAACGGCCCGGGCGCGGCCTGATCCATCGGTTCTCCCTAGTCGTATCATCCACATGAACGGGATCCAGAAGATTTTTGCCGAGGTGCCCGACACCTACGAGTTCGTTAATCATCTCCTGACAGGCGGTCTTGATATCATCTGGAGAAGGAGGGCGGTAGGGATCGCCGTCGAGGGCGCCGGCGGCAGGTGGCTTGATGCATGCAGCGGAACCGGTGAAACGGCAGCGTATCTGAGCAGAAGCGCTCCGAACGGAACCGACGTGTTCGTCGCCGACTTTTCCATGCCGATGCTGCGACAAGCGACAACCAGGCCCGGGCGGGAGCGCGTTCACTTCAGTGTGGCGGATGCGGGACGGCTTCCCTTTCCCGACAGCACTTTCGAGCTCGTGACCATCTCGTTCGCGACCCGCAATATCAACACCAGTCGTACAGGTCTCCTTCGCTGTCTGACGGAGTTTCACAGAGTACTGAAGCCGGGCGGACGATTCGTCAACCTGGAGACGAGTCAGCCTGAATCCCGGGTTCTTCGGGCACTGGTCCACGGATATGTCAGGACGTTCGTCCGGCCCGTGGGAGGGACGCTTTCAGGCTCCCGGGCTGCCTACCGTTATCTTTCCGAAACGATTCCGCGCTTCCATCCTGCTGAGGAATTCAGCCGGATCATATCGGAAGCCGGATTCACCGACGTACGGTTCACACCTCTCCTTTTCGGTGTCGCCGCGATCCATCAGGGGATCAGGTAACCGTTCTTTTCAAGACGATGCAGGATGGTGTAGAGGGTGCCATGTAATCCTCTGGTTTATATGCCGGAATAGCCGTCATAATGGGCCGATGCCGGTCACGTGACGGGAGAGATATATGAATCCTGAAATCAGGGAAGTCAGGAATCGCAGGGATCTGAAGTCATTCATCTTCCTGCCGGAAAAGATCCATGCGGGTCGACAGAACTGGGTGCCGACTCTGAGGAAGAATGAGTGGAATTATTTCAATCCGGGGAAAAATTACGCCTTCAGCTACTGCGATGTAATCCGCCTCATTGCCCTCAATGGTGAAACACCGGTCGGCAGAGTTATGGGGATAATCAATACACGCTACAACGATGCCAATGATGTGAAAACGGCCCGATGGGGATACCTCGAGACATATGACAATGAGCATCGGCAGGAAGTGATGCATGCGCTCCTCTCAACAGTTGAGGGATGGGCGAGAGAACGCGGGATGACCAGGATCGTCGGTCCCTACGGTTTCACCAATCAGGACCCGACGGGATACATGTACGAGGGATTCGAGAACCGGGCAACAATCGGCACCTATTACAACTTCGAATGGATGCCTCAGGCACTGGAGACTGAAGGGTATTCGAAAGAGCTGGATTATGTGGTATTCAAGATAGATGTACCTGAACCACTGCCCCCACTCTTTGAAAAGATCGTTCAGAGGATTCTGAGGCGGGGAAACTATGAACTGATCGAGTTCCGGAAGAAGTCTGAAGTCAAGCCGTGGATACGCCCGCTCTTCAGCCTCATGAACGATATAATGGGGAACAGTGATATCTACGGTTATTCGGCACTTGATGATGTGGAGATGGACACTCTGGCAAAGAAATATCTTTCCATCCTCGACCCACGTTTTATCAAGCTCGTCCTGAGGGATGGCGAACCGGTGGCATTTTTCATCGCCATGCCCGATATGACCGAAGGCATACAGCGGGCACGGGGACGGTACCTGCCCTTCGGCTTCCTGAAGATCCTCAAGGCGCGAAGGGAGACAGAGCAGCTCGATCTCCTGGTCGCCGGTATCCTGGATGAGTACCGGGGTAAGGGTCTCGACGCCTTCATGGGGGCTTCAATTCTGATTGCCGTCTATGAGGCTGGAATGAAGGTTATAGATACTCACCACGAGATGGAGAGCAACACCAGGGTCCAGGCTGAAATGAAACGGCAGGGTGGGGAGATCTACAAGCGGTACCGGGTGTTCCAGAAAACTCTCTGAACAGGATGATCATCAACCGCGTGTGCCGGATATCAGACGAGAGGCGGCGTAATGAAGTTCCACTTTCATAATCCAACCGAGGTGTATTTCGGCTCCGGTGAGTTCAAGCGGGCCGGAGAACTGGCCGCGAGACTTGGAACGAAGTGCCTGCTGGTAACCGGGCAGGGGAGTGTCGAACGGCTCGGGTACCTCGACCGGCTGAAGGAGATGCTCAAGACCGCCAGTGTCGAGTACGTCCATTTCCCGGGGATCGAACCGAATCCCCATCTTGAAACCTGTCAAGCCGCCGCCTGGGTCGCGATTAACGCCAACTGTGACTCGATTCTGGGGCTGGGCGGTGGCTCCGTGATGGATGCCTGCAAGGCGATCGCGGCGGGATTCCACGATCCTGACGGACTCTGGGATTACATCGGCCATGGTCAGGGGAAGGTGAAGCCGATCGAACAGGCCCTGCCGATAATGGTTATCTCCACGCTGGCGGCTACCGGTTCGGAAATGGACTCGGGCGGGGTCATTACGAGAGCGGCCACGAATGAGAAATGCGTCCTCGGCTCCCCCATGCTCTTCCCGAAGATCGCCCTGATCGATCCTGAACTCACCCTCTCGGTACCGCTCGATTACACGATGGATGGCGTGTTCGACATGGCCGTCCACGTCGTGGAGAGCTACTTCAACGGTGATCAGGACACACCCCTGCAGGCCCGTATCATCGAGGGCTTCCTACTGGCGGTTTTCGAGCAGGGGGAGAAGCTCTTCCACGATCCGGAGAACCTCAAACTCCGTGAAGATCTCCACTGGCCGAGCGTACTCGCTCTTTCGGGATTCTTCACGGCTGGTCGGAATGGATCGTATCCCGTGCACGTCCTGGAGCACCCGCTCTCGGGACATTTCGACATCAGCCATGGTCGGGGACTGGCATTGATCCAGCCCCGATGGATGTGGTACGTCCTGCCTGAGGCACCACGCCCCTTCGCTGATTTTGCCGTCAACGTCATGAAGGTTACACCCTCAGGTGACACCCTGCAGGATGCGCGTGAAGGTGTGAAGGCCCTCTGCGACTGGCTTGAGCGGGTTGGTCTGCATGTCACGCTTGCGGATCTGGGAATCGATGAGGGAGAGTCACTCGATCGGGCCGCGGAAGACTGCCTCAGTCTCTACGGTGACGCAACGGGCAGGATCGGCGGAGTGAAACCCCTCGACCTGGATGATGTCCGCGCGATCTATCGCATGTGCTCGTCGAGGGACTTCATGGACTGACAGATCAGCGGATTGTCAGAGACTCCCCACCAGCAGGTACTTGGCCATCAGGCCGTGTCCCCTTCCGATCCACCGGGCCAGATGGAGGGTGCCCAGGAAGAGGAGGGCGCCGATCGCGAAGAAGAAGGGCCACATCCACAGTTCGATCCAGTATCCGCCCCACGGACCGGCCCAGATCACCGGATGGCCGAGGAAGAGCTGCAATATCGGAGTGGCGATAAAGCTCATCGACAGGGAGAGCAGGACGACCGCTATCGTGAAGTAGGCCACTCCGAGCGGCAGCATGAGGACCATATAGAGCAGGGTCGTCCAGGTGCGATAATCACTGAACCACATTTTGATCCGATCCAGCCATGACCCTTCATCCCGGAACGAGCGGGGTCTCCGGGGCATCCTGACACCGAGCATCGCTTCGATGAGCCACCCTTCCACCAGGGAGATGGCGCGGGTCGTGGCGAGGAAGAGCAGGAGTACCGGTATCCCGATTATGAGGATCAACAGACCGATGGAGAGGCTCAAACCAGTGATCGCCCAGGTGAAATAGAGAATGCCGGTCGCCAGACTCAACAACATGTAAAAGAGGGAGGCGTACGCTCTCGGCTCTGTGATGATGCCGAAGAACGAGACCCGCTTCAGCGGTTCGGTGGAATCTGGCGGCGTTTCCAGTGGCTCAGCTGACACTTTCGGTTGATACGAGGACGCAGTTGAGCGGCCCTCTATCTCACGGTAGGCGGATGCCACTTCTTCCGGTGAGCCGTATCGTTCGATGACCGCGGAGAGGGCGTACTCGCCTCCTGTAGATTCAACGGCGTCAAGGCCGCTCTGCAGGAATTCCTCCGCGTCATAGAGCGCGTCCTGTATCAGAGCCGGATCACATCCCTCCATCTCTTCAAGGAGCGCCTTCAGATATTCTTCAATCGACATGGTCAAGGTTTATTCCCTCCAGTACCGCGTCCACGAAATTCCGTATCTCTACCCAGACGGTTTTCCACTGCTCCATTCCTTCCCTGCCGGTATTTGTTACCGTGTAATACTTGCGGGGAGGACCTGACACTGATGGTTCCACATGGCTGGCAAGTAACCCACTGCGCTCCATCGAACGCAGGACCGGGTAGAGGGTTCCCTGTTTGACCTGTGCCAGCTCAGTAGAAAGTGTTTCGAGCATCCGGGCGATCTCATAGCCGTAAAGCGGACGGTCGGCCTGCTCGAGCACCGCCAGCAGAACCAGTGAGACCGTGCCCGCGTTCATCTCCCTGATGAACTTGCGCATATGCGGATCGATCGAAGCGCTGTTTTCGAGGTCCGATGATTCCTTCTCCGTCACCTTCCGACTCCTGCCTGTTTGTGATAACCGGCTGATACTTTCAATACGGCCGGATAGTGCTATATGTTTCATAATACTATATATCTTACAATAGCTGCCGGCACAACCAACCCGATTTCACGGTCGGAAACGTAAGAATCAGCCGCCATTGTCTCACGCACTTCCTGAGATCAGCATCACCGTCGGAATTATCCGGAAGGGGGATCGGTATGGAGCATCAGATACGGCCGGTGGGACGGGTCATCAAACCCCGATATGTGAGTGAAGGGGCCGGGGTACGCCTGCAACGGAGCATCGCCACCGCCGAACTCGATCATCACGATCCATTCCTGCTCTTTGATCATTTTGGTTCCGACAATCCCGACGATTACATCGCCGGATTCCCGATGCACCCGCATCGGGGTATAGAAACGGTCACCTATATCCTGGAGGGCGCGGTGACGCACCGTGACAATCTCGGAAACGAGGGGACGATCGGGGCGGGCGATGTACAGTGGATGACGGCCGGGCGGGGGATCATGCATGAGGAAATGCCCGAGGCCGGGGAGAAGGGCATGGAGGGCTTCCAGTTATGGGTGAACCTCCCGGCGGACCTGAAAATGACCGCACCTCGTTACCAGGAGATACCATCGGAGGAGATACCGGTGGTGAAGCAGGGAGAGGGTGTCTCAGTCAGGGTGATTGCGGGCGAGGTAGATGGCGTGTCAGGTCCGGTGACCGATATCTTCGCTGATCCCTCCTACCTGGACGTCTCGATGTCGCCCGCATCACTCTTCTCCCACCCCGTAATGAGAGGGCACAACGTCTTCGCCTACCTCTTCGATGGGCAGGGTTCATTCGGTGATGACGATGAGGGCAGGATGGTTGAGAGCCCCGGACTCATCCTTTTCGAGGATGGCGACCTCATCACCGCTCGTACCGCAGATAACTCCGTCCGATTCCTGCTCATCTCGGGCAGTCCGATCGGTGAACCGATCGCGCGATACGGACCCTTCGTCATGAATACGCGTGAAGAGATAGAAGAGACACTCAGGGATATCCGCGAGGGTACCTTCATCCGTTGAGGCCGGGCCTGAACGGTAACCGGTCTCTCCTTCCGACCGGTGCGTGACACCGGCTGTGCCGGCAGTTACACTTCACGCGGACGAAGGAGAGCCCATGAACGACAACTCCATACTGATTGATCGCCTCAGCCGGCTCTATCTCGAGGCATACCCGCATGCCGGGCGGGAATTGACTCGATCCGCGGATTCACTCATCCACGGAGGCAGCCACAGTCTCCGTCTCTTCAGCCCGGCCCCATTCCGGATTGTACAGTCCAGAGGTGCCATGGTGACCGACGGCGATGGTCACGAGATCCTCGATTTCTGGCAGGGGCACTACGCGAACATCCTCGGCCATAACGCTCCGGTCGTCACGGAAGCGCTTATCAGTGGGCTCGAAAACGGCTATGGCCTCCAGAGCGGGATCGTCGACAGCCTGCAGATCGACTTCGCGGAACTGCTGCAGCGGCAGATCGGCGCCGAGAGGATCAGGTTCACGACCAGCGGCGCACTCGCCAACCAGTACGCGATCATGCTCGCGAGGGCCTTTACCAACAGATCGCTGATCCTGAAGATCGGTGGGGGCTGGCAGGGAGCCCAGGCGCTGACCCTCAAGGGTGTCTCCTTCCGTGATGGTTATGATCACCCGGAGACGGAGGGACTCTCCCAGGATGTGATGGATCGCGTACTGCTCACCCGATACAACGATCCCGAAAATCTTGAAGATCTGTTCCGGCAGCACGGGGACCGGATCGCCTGCTTCATCCTTGAGCCGTGGATGGGCATGGGAGGCTTCATGTCCGCTACCGCCGAATACCTCCATGCAGCTCGGGAACTGACTCACCGGTACGGCGCGATACTCATCCTGGATGAGATCATTTCCGGGTTCAGGTTCCGCGCCGGAGGAGTGCACACCCTCTACGGTATCGAACCGGAACTCTCAACCTATGCAAAGATCGTCGGGGGCGGGATGCCGCTGGCCGTGGTCGCCGGACGGGAGGAGCTCATGCGCCTCTGCGGTCCTGAGGGTGGACGAAGGGTGAAGTTCGACGGTGGCACCTTCTCGGCTCACCCTGCCTCTCTGCTGGCGGGGTATACGACGGTGGAATACCTGGCCGGACACGAGGAGGAGATATACCCGAGGCTGGGGAGGATGGGTGAAAAAATGCGGAGGGGTGTGGAAGACGCATTTGCCCGCGAAGGGATCTCCGTCATATGCACCGGATACGGCAACGAGGTCGTCCCGGACAGTTCGGTCGGAATGGTCCACTTTCCCATCGATGAGGGGCTCAATATTATCTCTCCCGAGCACGTATGGGACCCGACCGTCTGCGATGTGGAGCGGCGTGAGCAGGTATTGAAGCTGGCCATGCTTCTCGGACGGGTCCATGTCATGCACGGCCTGGGCGCACTCTCCACAGAGCACACCGAGAAGCATCTTGAGTGGTTGTTCGAGGCGTGCGAAGCGGCTGCCGCTCATATCAGGTCGGAGAACGGTGTACCCAGTCAGGAACAGTGACAATGTCCCGATCGAATGACCATCGCGGCGGCCGTCCCGTCGGGCTCGCGGTGACCTTCGCACTCCTGCTGCTCATCGGCTATATCGGTCTCGTCAGGTACGAGCCTCCGGAACCGAGATCGACCGGATCGGATCCACAGCTCTTTTCAGCCCTCCGGGCATTGCCCATTCTCGATAATCTCGTGGGGGATGGCATCCCTCATCCCGTCGGCAGTGCTCAGCATACCGTGGTTCGTAACCGGATCGTCGCATATCTCGAATCATTCGGGTATGCCCCCGAAATCCAGCGGTCGACGATCGAGATGCAGCGGGGCCCCGTGGCGGTCTCAAATGTCATTGCCCGACTCAGTGGTACTATTCCCGGTCGGGCGGTGGTGCTTCTCTCACATTACGATTCCGTTCCGGATGGCCCCGGTGCGTCTGATGCCGGAGTCTGCGTGGCGGTCATCCTTGAGATCGCCCGGATGCTGAAAGAGGCGAGTCCGCCTCTCAATGACATCATCTTCCTGCTGACCGATGCCGAAGAAACGGGACTGGTGGGAGCGCGGGCATTCGTGGAAGAGTACGATCTTCCCCGGAACACCGTGGTGGTGAACCTCGAGGCGCGCGGCACCTCAGGCCCGAGTCTCATGTTCGAGACCAGCGATGAGAGCGGGTGGCTCGTTGATATCTACGCCGAGGTCGTCGAGCGGCCCGCCACCAGCTCGATCTTTTATGAGATTTACAAGCGGATGCCGAACGATACCGATTTCACGATCTTCAAACGGAACGGTTACGAGGGGTACAACTTTGCGTTCATAGGCGGCGGCGAGCGCTATCACACCGAACATGACTCCTTTCAGAATGTCACTCTTTCGAGTGTCCAGCATCACGGAGAGAACGCGCTCGCTCTCATCCGGGCTCTGGGCTGGCGCGACCTGACCGGGAGAGCCTCCGGGCGGCACGTCTACTTCGACCTGTTCGGTTATTTCGTGGTGAAGTGGCCTGAGAGGGAGACCATGAGGTATGCTCTCCTTCTCGTCCTGCTGATCATCCTCACGTTCCGCAAGCTCCATCGCATGAAGTTGATCGAGTCTTCGGGTGTGGCCGGCGCGTGTATGCTCTGGGTCATCATTGTCGCGGGCGCCGTGCTCTGTGGCTGGGGGCTCGACAGACTCCTTGTTCTGCTCGGCGGCATTACGTCACAATGGATGGATGGCGCGTTCTTTATCGTCAGCGCGTTCTGGCTCCTGGCTCTGGTCTGGGCGATCCTCGTGGTTCCGCGACTCGCGCCGAAAATGGGGGTTTCCACCGCGTGGGAGATGTGGCTCGGGGTATGGCTGTGGTGGGCGATCCTGAGCCTGCTGCTCGGGATGTTCGCGCCGGGCGCCAGTTACCTCGTACTCGTGCCCGCTGCAGTGGCATCAGCGTTCGGTGCCCTCGGGGCATTCCTCGCGCTCAAACAGTCGCCTTACAGCGGGCGCACGACGGCCGTGGCCTCGGCCGCGGTCGCGGCCTCGATCTGGGTCTCCATGGAGTTCCTCTTTTACGATGCGCTCGGATTAGGGGCCAACCTGTTCCTGGCGGCGCGTGCGGCCATGATCATAGCGGTTCTCACTCCCCTCATGATCAGAGTGCCGCCGGCGCCGAAGGGAAGGAAGAGAGAAAATCGTTAGATGATTACGGGATTTGACCGACTGCCGCGATTTCGATAGTTTATCTGATTCGCGACGCATTCCATGTCACAGGCATGGATATCCCGTAGGCCGATTACACCCGTAACAGTGTTGAGGTTTATGTCGATGAACACGAACGAGCTTACAGCCACCGCCCGTGCCATTGTCGCTCCCGGAAAAGGAATCCTGGCAGCCGATGAGAGTGGTGGGACGATCAAGAAGCGTTTCGACACGATCGGTGTGGAAGCCACCGAAGCGAACCGCCGTGCCTACCGTGAACTGCTCTTCACCACCGATGGGGCAGAGGAATTCGTAAGTGGAGTGATCATGTTCGACGAGTCACTGCGGCAGAGCACCGGTGACGGAGTGCCCTTCGCGGAAGTCCTCAGGAACAGGGGCATCATTCCGGGCATCAAGCCCGATATGGGGGCCAAGGACCTGGCGGGATTCCCCGGGGAGAAAGTCACCGAGGGACTCACCGGCTTGAGGGAACGCCTCCAGGAGTACCGGGACCTGGGAGCGCAATTCGGCAAGTGGCGAGCCGTGATCACGATCGGGGAGGGCATCCCGACACGGTTCTGTCTCGATGCGAACGCGCACGCTCTGGCGCGGTACGCCGCTCTCTGTCAGGAGACCGGCCTCGTACCTATCGTGGAACCGGAGGTACTGATGGACGGGGAACACACTCTGGAACAGTGCGGCGAAGTGACTGAGGCCGCGCTGCGCCGGCTCTACGACGCTCTCTACGAGCACCGGGTGATCCTTGAAGGTACGATCCTGAAACCGAATATGGTGATCCCGGGGAAGGAGTGTCCGGTTCAGGCCAATCCGGAACAGATCGCCGAGGCCACTATCGAATGCTTCCGGCGCGCCGTTCCGGCTGCCGTACCCGGCATCGTCTTTCTCTCCGGCGGTCAGACCCCCGTTCAGGCAACCGAGAATCTCAATGCCATGAACGCCATGGGGCTGAACCTGCCGTGGGAACTCAGCTTCTCCTACGGAAGGGCTCTCCAGGAGCCGATCCTGAAAGCGTGGCTGGGGGACGATGCAAATGTCACCGCGGCGCAGCAGGCGTATCTCCACCGGGCCAGGATGAACGGCGCCGCCCGATATGGTACCTACACCGGGGATATGGAAACCGGAGCTGCCTGAGGAACATCAGACCGCATGGACGCGTTACGCCGCGATCTCTGTGCCATCGGGGATCACGGCGTTTTTTGTGATCACCACGATCCCGTCGATAATCGAATAATCCTCTTCATGCCGGTCATCGGTACACTCGCCGCCTTCGATCCTCACCTCCCGACCGATGCGGGCGTCCTTGTCCACGATCGCTCTGCGGATCACCGTTCCCTCTCCGATCCCGATCGGCGGCAGGCCGGATTCCCCGGGTTTCATGGAAGAATACGAGTCGGCGCCCATCAGGACACTGGCGTCGATCTCGACGCCTTTGCGGATGATCGTACGGACACCGACAACACTGTCGGAGATGGTACAGGCCGCCAGGTCGCAGCCGTCGGCGAGGATCGTGTCCCTGATGGTTGCCGCTCTCACCCGGGCAGCCGGCAGAAAGCGGGGATGGGTATAGATGGCTCTGCCGTGGTGGTAGAACTCAAAGGGAGGGTCAGGTCTTGCAAGGGAGAGATTGGCTTCATAGAAACTGCAGATCGTTCCGATGTCTTCCCAGTACCCATCGAACATGTAGGAGTAAACGGCACGGGTTCCGATTGCTGCCGGAATGATCTCGAGTCCGAAGTCAGTGGCATCGGGATTGGCGTCAAGCGTTTCCTTCAGTACGTCGAGTTCCCAGACATAGATGCCCATGCTGGCGGCGAATGGGCGCTCCTCAGGCCGGCTTCCTTCGGGATATAGTCCGGCCGGGACCTCGAAACCGGAGATCTGTTCTACCGAATCGGGTTTCTCGACGAATTCGGTGATGCGGCCCGACTCATCAACTTTCATGATCCCGAGACTGCCCGTTTCTGAAGGAGCGACCAGATTCCCGGCGACGGTCACCTCGGCGTTGCGTTCGACATGGCCGGCGATTATGTCCTCGAAATTCAGGCGGTAGAGCTGGTCGCCGCTCAGAATCAGTACCCGCTGAATGTCGTATCCCTCCAGATGAGAGAGGGTTTTCCGCACCGCGTCGGCGGTGCCCTCGTACCAGTCCTCCTGCGGGGCGGGGGTCTGCGTGGCGGCCAGGATATCAACGAAACCGCTGCTGAGGTGGCTGAAGGTATAGGTGGTGCTGATATGGCGATGGAGACTCACGGAATTGAACTGCGTGAGCACGAAGATGCGATGGAGTCCCGCGTGCAGGGCGTTGCTGATCGGTACATCCACCAGGCGGAATTTACCTCCCAGCGGCACCGCCGGCTTGCTCCGGTATCTGGTGAGTGGATAGAGACGGGATCCACGGCCGCCTCCCAGGATCAGAGTCATGGTGTTCTTCACGAACCTGCCCGCCTCCTTCTGGAAATTACCCGCTCAACGGGAGGGTAGGTCGACGGCCGCCGCGGTGTCAACATGACATGAGGACTAATCCAGTTCCCGTCCGAAAACGGCTCTTTTCCGCGATCTCGGCGTCAATCTGCCGGGTTACAATCCCATTGCCCGTTCGAGTGCGGTGAGTCCTTCGACAATGTCATGCCCGAGGTTGACGCGCAGTATCCGTCTCCCCCGCTGACGCAACGCCTGGTAATCGCCGGTCGACTGGGCGTGTATCAGTGATCCGAACGTGTAATCGGTACCAGGAACAGGTAGATCCTCGGACACCTCGTCCACCAGCTGCAGGACGAGAGCATTGTTCGGTCCCCCCTTGTGCAACTGGCCGGTCGAATGAAGAAACCGGGGGCCATAACCGATGGTGGTCGCGAGCTTGCGGCGATCCCGCAGAAAGATCTGCAACCGTTGTAATCGACTGGTGATCTCACCGGAAGGAGCCAGCCAGGCCTGGATTGTGAAGTAATCCCCCGCCGACGCCTGCCGAATCCAGTCATAGACGGCCCGTTCAAGCACGGCATGATCCGATGTGCCGAACTCCATAAGGGAAAGCGTCTCATCACCGACATCACCCGACATGGCCTGACGGGCAAGATCCTTGGCCAATTGGACATCCGGCTGATTGAACGGATGGACCCCGATCACCGAACCGGCAGCGGCGACGGCAACCTCCCAGGCGAACATCTCCCGGCCAAGATCCTCTTTTTCATCCAGGATGATTCTGACGACAGGATGCCCTCGTTCCTCAAGCGCGCCGAGCAGCACTTCATCTGATGATGATTCCTCACCGGCAAGCGTCAGAAAGACAAAGAGACGGTCCCTGCCGTATGATTCCGGATCTCCGGGCGGTTCATCGGCAACCGGCAGAATGCCCCGGCCCTCTTTTCCCGTGCTCTCGGCGATCAACTGCTCCAGCCAGGCGGGGAACGCGTTCAGAGAAGGCGAGGCCAGAAACGTGATCTTGTCGCGTCCTTCCATGGCCAGTTCCCCCATCATCGCACCGAGGGTGAGGGCGGGATTGGCGGGTCCCGGAGCGGCGAACGTGGTAGCCCGGGCGATCTGTTTTGCGCTGGTGAGAAGCCCTTCGATGTCCACACCGATCAGTGCCGCGGGTACGAGACCGAAAAAAGTCAGGGCGGAGTACCGCCCACCTACATCAGCGGGAGTCTCAAATACGTGACGGAATCCATGCTCCTGCGCGAGTCCCGCAAGAGAGGAACCGGGATCGGTTATCGCCGCGAAGTGGTTGCCCGGTGTATCTGAAACTTCACGCACCTGTGAAAGGAAGAACCGGAAGAAGGATATCGTTTCCTGCGTGCCCCCCGATTTGCTTGAGACGAGGAAGAAGGTTTTACCCGGATTGATTCCTGCTGCGGCAGCTCTGACAGCGTCGGGGTGTGTGCTGTCCAGCACGGTGAGTGCAGGATACCCGGCAGCATTGCCGAACGTTTTCTGGAACACCTCGGGGGCCAGGCTCGAACCACCCATGCCGAGGAGCATGATATGTTCAAAGCCCTCATTCTTGACCGTGTGAGCGAACTCCCGCAGATCGTGCAACCGGTTCATCATCTCTCCGGGAAGGTCGAGCCAGCCGAGTCGGTCGGTCAATTCCGGAAGGGGTGTCTCGGCCCACAGGGTATGGTCATGCTCCCAGAGTCGGTCCGCGAACCGGGTCTCTTTCCAGGCCTCAAGGCGCTCCTCTACACTCTCAAGATAGTCGCCGAGACGGAAATCGTAGTGATCAGCCAAGTCCATTGTCGTCCCCTGGTTCCTGTTGTCGCCTGATTGCTGCATGGTAAACGTAAGTGCGGATAAAGGGTAGAGTGTTACGGTGGACCTCGATACACTCATCGAACCCGTACTTCAGCAGGGGCAGGCAGAGGAGAAACACGAGATCACTGAACGGATAACAGACAACCACGGAGGTGGCATTGCCATGACGGGCAATCGGGGGGTTCAGCTCTGATCCTCCTTTTTTACACAGTCGCACTCTTCCTGAGCGCCTTCCTCGCCTTTTCCCTGCAACCGATGGTGGGAAGGATGGTCCTGCCTCTCCTCGGTGGCGCTCCCGCGGTCTGGAACACCTGCATGGTGTTCTATCAGGTAGTCCTGCTCGGCGGGTACGCTTATTCACATATGCTGACGAGCAGGCTGCGGATGAGGAACCAGGTCATCGTCCATGTCCTTGTGCTGATCCTGCCGCTGCTGCTGTTGCCGATTTCACTCGCGGGAACGGCACATCCGGCCGGCAGCGTCAATCCGACCCTCTGGCTTCTTGGAACACTTTTCCTGGTAGTGGCTCCTCCCTTCTTTGCGGTGACAACAACGGCGCCCCTGCTGCAGAGATGGTTCGTCTCAACCCGACATAGAGAATCGACAGATCCCTACTTTCTGTACGCTATCAGCAATCTGGGGAGCCTGCTGGCCCTTCTCGCATACCCGTTTCTGCTGGAGCGGTTCCTTCCTCTGACCGAACAGAGCAGTGTCTGGCATCTGACCTATGGCCTCGTCGTGACCATGATCGTGATCTGCGGGGCGATTGCCTGGCGGAGAATCAGTGCACCGGGTCGAGAGAACGAACAGATGCGTTCCCGAGCGCAGGTAGAGATTCAGCGAACTCCCCGCACGACCCTCCGCTGGGTCTACTATGCGTTTCTGCCCTCCAGCCTGCTGCTCGGCGTAACCCAGTATATTTCAACGGATATAGCCGTTATTCCACTCTTCTGGGTGATCCCGCTCGCGCTCTACCTTCTTACCTTCATTCTGGTCTTCTCGCGCAGGCCGGTGATCTCCCGTGATCTGGTTCTTCGGATATTCCCCGGATCGCTCGTCACCCTCATCTTCCTGCTGCTCATCCAGGCTACCAGTCCGGTGGCGCTGGTTTACCCGGTCCACCTGATCACCTTCTTTCTGGCGGCCATGATCTGCCACGGAGAGCTGGTCAGGTCGAGACCTCCAGCAGAAGAGCTGACGAGATTCTATCTGTGGATCGCGGTCGGGGGTGCTCTGGGTGGTCTCTTCAATGCCCTTGTCGCTCCGGTCATATTCACCCGGATCGTCGAGTATCCGCTCATGCTCTTCCTGGTGGCGATCTCGATCCCGCGAGAACGATCTGCCGAGCCCGGGAGGAACTGGCGTGGTGATCTCGGCCTGGCAGCGGGCCTGGTGGCATTGATCATCGCTGTTCCCGCTCTGCTCGGGCTTGCCGGACTCGACATGGAAACGAACGCTCTCAGAACTCCTCTGTATGCTGCCGCGGCGTTCTTCTGCTATCTGGGCAGCAGGAATCGGCGGCGATTCGGATTCGCGGTGGGAGGGGTCCTGCTGGCCGGGCTTCTCTTCACGGGATTCGGCCGCGCCGGAAGGACGGTCTTTGCGAAACGCTCCTTTTACGGAGTCAGTCGCGTTATCCAGTACGAGCAGGACGGAGAGACGTTCAACAGCCTGATCCACGGGAACACGCGCCACGGTCTCCAGAATCTGGATGAGGAGAGGCGGAGAGTTCCGATTCTCTACTACCATCCGGCCGGACCGGCAGGTGACATCATGCGGTTCGTCAACGGATACTTCCCCCGTGCGCGCATCGGTGCCATCGGTCTCGGGAGCGGTGCGATGGCCGCCTACGGCACAGCCGGCCAGGAGTGGACCTTCTACGAGATCGATCCGGTAGTGATGAGGATCGCCAGTGATCCCGGCTATTTCAGCTACCTGGCGGACAGCGGCGCCTCGTGGGAGATCGTTCCGGGGGACGGCAGGCTTTCGATTGCCTCAGCTGAGAGCGGGATATTTGACCTGATCATCATGGATGCTTACGGTTCGGATGCCATCCCGGTCCACACGATCACGAGAGAGGCTATCGAGATGTATGTGGACCGCCTGACAGATGACGGGTTGCTGGCATTTCACATCTCCAATGTCTATATCGACCTGGAGCCGGTTCTGGGTGGTATTGCCCGATCACTGGAGTGCGAGGCCTTCATACGCGTCGACGACGCGATCACCCCGGAGGAGCAGAGAAAGGGAAGATCTGCCTCAACATGGGTCGTCCTTGCCTCCAACCGGGATAATCTGGCATCATTTGCCGGCAATCCGGCGTGGCGGGAACTCGAATCAGACCCCGATGCCCGGATCTGGACTGACGACTACTCGAATCTGCTGAGCGTCATTCACAGGTAACAGCATGAGCAGGTAACGGCATGAACAGAACACTAAAGGAGGATGATTGATGTCACAGGTGCATGACCTGCTCGCGCGGGCTACAGACGCCGCCTCTGCCTTCCGCGCTTTCGATCAGTCTCAGACCGACCGAATCGTCCGCGAGATCTACCTCAGGGCCATGGATGCCAGGGTTGCTCTGGCCAGACAGGCCCATGAGGAGACCGGGATCGGCGTGTGGGAGCACAAGGTCATCAAGAACGTCATCGCCACGCAACTCGTCTACGATGACATCCGGAATGAGCGAACGGTCGGTGTAATCTCCAGTGATGAATGCGGCGGACTCATCGAAGTTGCGCAGCCGATCGGACCGATATTCGCCTTCACACCGGTGACCAATCCCACCTCCACAACGATCTTCAAGGCGCTCATCGCGATGAAGACCCGCAATCCCCTCATCATCAGCGCTCACCAGGCCGCCCGTCGCAGCACCGTCGCGGCGGCGGAGATATGCGCCGAGGCCGCCCGGGCGGCGGGAGCGCCGGAAGGTGCTATCCAGTGGCTCGTGAAACCGTCCCCCGACACTCTGAAAGAGATCATGCAGAGCCGGCGGGTCGCGCTTATCCTGGCGACGGGCACCGACAGGCTGGTCGCCAAAGCGCGGTTGTCGGGTACTCCCATCATCGGCGTGGGACCCGGAAATGTACCGGTCTACTTCGGCAGGACCGCCGATGTGCCCTTTGCGGTGACCAGTATTCTCGAGTCGAAACTGTTCGATAACGGATCAGTCTGCGCCAGCGAACAGGCGATAGTGGTAAAACGTGATACAGCGGACCGCGTCATCGAGGAATTCGAGCGACAGCACGCCTATTTCCTCTCTCAGGAGGAGATCGACAAAGTCAGTGCGATCGCCTACGACCAGGAACGCGGGATCATGAGCCCCATGGTCGTTGGGCAGAGCGCTGAACGGATCGCCGCGAGCGCCGGCATCAAGGTCCCGGAAGGGACGCGGCTGCTGATCGCACGGCTCGAGCGGGTGGGACGCGACGAACCTCTCTCAGCCGAGGTCCTGGCGCCGATCCTGGCGTTCTACGTGGAGGAGGATTTCGATGCATCGATCCGGCGCTGTATCGAGATCACCTGGTTCGGCGGGGCAGGACACACCGCGGTCATCTATTCGAATCATGATGAACGGATAGAGCACTTCTCCCGTGTCATCAACGCGGGACGGATCCTGGTCAACATGCCGGCGACCCAGGGGGCTCTCGGTGGTATCTACAACGCACTGAGACCATCGTTCACCCTGAGTTGCGGTTCGGGGGGCAGGAACCGTACGACCGACAACATCACCATCAGTCACCTGCTCAACATCCACCGGATCACCCGCCGGAGACCGAATCCGCGCTGGGTCCATTTTGATCAGGATCATTACCTTGATGAGTCGATATCAGGTGAGGAACTGGAGCAGGAATTCAACCGGAATTATTAGAATCCCGAGTCATACATCCATTGGAATTCGTCCTCCCTGTCGGGATCTGCTCAGAGGGCGGTCTCGACGGTGATGCCCATCCTCTTGAGCCTCGAAATCGATGTTTGAGCCGCATTTCTGTCAGTGATCACGTAATCCACATCATTGGTTCGCGCGAAAAGCTCCAGAGCATTCTGGCCGAACTTGCTCGAATCAACCAGCAGGTAAACCGTGCCGGCCAGATCCATCATCCGGCGTTTTATCCGGGCGTGCTCGTCGGTGGCTACGCTCAGACCCTTCGTGATGTCGAATCCCTTACTGCTGAGGAAGACCTTGTCGATATTGAAACGCTTGAGTGCTTCCTCGGCGAGTGATCCTGTATAAGAGAGGAGGGGGCCGTCCAGTATGCCGCCGGTGGATATCATGCGGATGCGGGGGCGGTCGAGCAGCACCAGGGTCACCGCAATCGAGTTGGTTACAACGGTGAGCGGAATATCGGGTATGACGCGGGCCAGCTCACGGACGGTGGAACTGGCGTCCAGCGCGATGACATCCCCTTCCGCGATGTGCGTGACCGCCATCTCCGCGATGGCTCTCTTCTCCTCCAGGTTCACGATCTCCCTCAGGTCGAAAGGGATCTCGCGGCGCTCATCGATACGCAGAGCACCGCCCCTGATCCGTATCAGCCTGCCATCGACGTGCAGCTTCTCCAGGTCCCTCCGGATCGTTTCTTCTGCTACGTTGAGATCGCGCGCCAGCATGTTCACCTTGGCGCTCCCCCCGGCCTCCACCCGGATCAGGATCTCCCGGTGCCTCTCGGGCGCGAGCATCCTCATCACCCGTCACCTTGTTCCAGCAGTTCCTCCGGCTTCCTTATCAGATCGGCGACGCGCTCCAGGAAGCGGGCAGCGGGAGCGCCGTCCATCAGGCGGTGATCGAAAACGAGACTCAGTGTGAGCATCTGCCTGATGACTATCTCGTCGCCTTCAACGACCGGCTTCGACTGTATGCGGCCCACCCCGAGCACGGCGGCCTCGGGCGGATTGATCACCGGTGTGAACGCGTCTATCCCGAACGCCCCCAGGTTGGTTATGGTAAAGGTGCCTCCGGTGAGGTCGTCGGGCAGCGACCGGCCTGCCAGGGCCCTCTCCACCATTCCGGCCAGCTCGGTGCCGAACGTTCTGAGACTTTTTTCCCCGGCGTTCCTCACAACCAGAACAAGGAGTCCGCGGTCGGTGTCCACCGCGATCCCGAGGTTGATCTCCTTCAGGTGTTCTATGGTCATGCCGTCCGCGCTCAGGCGGGCGTTCATCCATGGAAACTCCTTCAGAGCGCGGGTTACCGCCGCACTCAGAAGCTCGGTGTAACCGGGGGTGAATCCCCACTGTCCGCTCACTTCTTTCTTGAGGTGTTCGCGGAATTCCACGAGGGCGGTGGCGTCAACCTCGCTCACGAGTGTGACCCGGGCCGTGGAATGCGCGCTCGAGGCCATCCGCTCCGCGATAATGCCCCTCAGACCGGTGAGGGGCACCGTATCTTTAACCTCGACCTGCGGGATCTCTGTGGGAGATACCTCGGGCGGGGACGCTGCAGCAGCAGGTTCCTCCCGGGCCGCAAGAAATGCCTCGATGTCCTTCTCCACGATGCGTCCGCCTTCGCCGGTGCCGGTCACCCGTGAGAGGTCCACACCCTTTTCACGGGCCACTCTCCGCGCCCGGGGTGAGGCGGCGACGGTGCCGGCTGCGGCTGTCGTCACGGTTGTCCCTTCCCCGGTCTCAACCTGTTCGTCGGCCTCCACCGGTTCAACCGGCGCTGCCGGTTGGTATCCCTCTATATCCTCATCGGGTGTCTTCGTGATGAGGGCCACGACGGTCAGCACGGGCACACTCTCGCCCTCCTCGACCAGGATCGTGCGCAGGTAGCCCCGAAAGGTGGCCTCCACGTCCAGAGTCGCCTTGTCAGACTCCAGCGTGTAGAGGAGGTCGCCGCGCTCCACGCCGTCCCCCTCCTGCTTGAACCACTCGACCAGGAGACCTTCCTCCATGGTCTGACCGAGCTTCGGCATTATCACTTCGGTTATCATCTCAGCCTTTCCTCACGGCTCTGTTACCTGAGCGCTTTCCTTATACCGGCGATTATCGCGTCCACGCCCGGGATGGCGGCGTTCTCCAGTGTCTCGGCCATCGGCACGGGCACGTCGGCCGCAGTGACCCGCACCACAGGTGAGTCCAGCCAGTCGAAGACCTCCTCCTGGATGCGCATGGCCAGTTCGCTGATGAAGGAGCCGGTGCGGTAGCCCTCGGTGACGCCGACCACCCGGCCGGTCTTCTTTATCGACGCCGCCACCGTATCCATATCGAGGGGTTTGAGTGTGCGCAGGTCTATCACCTCCACGCTCACTCCCTCGGCGGCCAGCTTCTCTGCCGCCTCCAGCGACCGGTGCACCATCCGGGAATAGGTGATGACGGTGACGTCCCCGCCTTCCCGCTTCACGTCAGCAACGCCGTAGGGGATCACGTAATCCTCTTCAGGCACGAAGCCCTCGATCCCGTAGAGCATTTTATGCTCGATGAACATGACCGGGTTGTCGTCCCGGATAGCCGCCTTCAGGAGCCCCTTGGCGTCGAAGGGGGTGCTGGGCATCACAACGTATATGCCGGGGAAATGGGTCCAGAGAGCCTCAAGGCTCTGGGAGTGGTGGGCGGCAATGCCCCTTCCGGCCCCTCCCTCGGTGCGGATAACCATCGGAACCACGGTCTTGCCGCCGAACATGTAACGGTTTTTCGCTCCCTGGTTGGCGATCTGGTCCATCGCCAGGGGGGTGAAGTCCACGTACATGATCTCCGAAACCGGTCGGGTGCCGGCCATCGCGGCCCCCACGGCGGCCCCGCCAATCGTGGCCTCCGAGATGGGTGTATCGGTGACGCGCTCTTCGCCGAACTCCTCGAACAGCCCCTTCGTGGCCCCGTACGCCCCCCCGTACAATCCCACGTCCTCTCCCATCACAAAGACGGTCCCGTCGCGATGCATCTCTTCCCTCAGCGCCTCCTGCAGGGCCTCGCGATACTGGATTTTCCGGGTGTCAGGCCCTCCCTCCCGGCAGAGTTCCCTCAGCTCCTTCTCGCGCGCATACTCCTCCGGGGTCCACGTGAAGGGGGCGAACACGAAATCTTCCAGCCGTTCGGGGGAAGGGAAGGGGGAGTCGAGGGCGAATTCGGTGGCCTCCTCCAGAGACTCCTCCACTTCGGTCTCCACCGCGTCCATCTCCTCCTGCAGGCAGACGCCGCCGTCCCTGAGCCATTTAGGGAAGACTGAAAGGGGATCACGCGCCCTCCAGTCGGCCTCTTCCTCTCTGGTGCGATAGGCGCGGGGGTCGGAACGGGAATGCCCGTACCAGCGGTAGGTCAGGCACTCGATCAGCGAGGGGCCTTCACCCTTTCGCGCCCTCTGCACGGCCCTGCCGACCGCCTCCCTCACCGCCAGCACATCCATGCCGTTCACCGTCTCCCCCGGCATGTCGTAGGCGTCCGCCCTTGAGGCTATGTCCGTTCTGGCCGCGGCCTTCTCGATGGGCACCGACATACCATAGAGGTTGTTCTCGACGATATAGACCACCGGGAGCTTCCAGAGACCCGCCAGGTTGAGCGATTCGTGGAAGTTGCCGGTGCTGGTGGCGCCGTCCCCGAAGAAGCAGAGCACGACCCGGTCGGAACCCAGTTTCTTCTGCGCCACGCCGGCGCCTGTGGCCACCGGTATGTTCCCCCCCACGATGCCGGTTGCTCCCAGGTTGCCATGCTCCACGTCGGCGATGTGCATCGAGCCGCCCCGGCCCAGGCAGTAACCGGTCTCGCGGCCGCAGAGCTCCGCCATCATCCGGTTGTAGTGCTCCTGCCGGGCTTTGCTGTCTTTCGCGAGACTCGCTCCCCGGGCGTGGCAGTGCCCGTGCCCCCTGTGGGTGCTGGTGATCAGGTCGTCATCCCGCAGCACCGAGATGGCCCCTACCGCCACCGCTTCCTGGCCGGCGTAGAGATGGGAGGCGCCCTTGATGATGTTCCGTCCCAACAGGTCATAGATCCGGTCCTCGAACATCCGGATCTCCCACATCTGCCTCAGCAGTTCCAGAGCGTCTTCTTTACTCAAATTATGGGGTTTGAGCATATTCTCTGATTCTTTAACGGTCATTACGGCCTTCTATCTTCTCTGGTATTTGTCTTAACATCTTTATTTGTCATGATATTCCTGAATCTATTAAGATAATGCTTATTAGTTCTTAATATGTTTAAAACGTTATAAACGGACTTAATGATACGGTACAAAGTCCGAAAGTGCTTTATATTAAATATAACCATTAAATAAGCTCACTATCCGTTATGTAACACCATTTTGATCTTCATGTATCGCTGATACGCCTCATCCCACCCGGATGCGTCTCCAGGCTCGAAGGTCTCCACCGTGAAGGAGCGACGGACCACCGAGCGCATCTCTTCTCTGGAAGAGATGTCCCCGAGGGCCATTGCCTGGACCAGCAGATTCCCGATCGCGGTGGCCTCCACCGGACCGGCCGTGACAGGCCGGCCAGTGGCATCGGAGGTAAACTGGTTGAGCAGCCGGTTCTGGCTCCCCCCGCCTATGATGTGCACGACGGGGAGGTTCCTGCCCACCAGCTCCTCCAGGCGCCCGGCCACCCACCTGTACTCCAGTGCGAGACTCTCCAGCGCGCAGCGCACGATCTCCCCTTCCGTGGCGGGGACCGCCTGACCGGTCTCACTGCAGAACTCCCGAATGCGTGCCGGCATGTCGCCGTGGTGGAGGAACCGGCTGTCTCCCGGATCCACGATCGGACCGAAAGCCGGCGCGTCCTGGGCCATCGAGACCAGTTCCTCATGGGAGCGCTCCATACCCGACCTGGACCACTCCCGTCTGCACTCCTGCACGAGCCAGAGCCCCATGATGTTCTTCAGCAGTCGGAAGGTGCCGCCCACACCCCCCTCGTTGGTGAAGTTGTACTCAAGGCTCAGCGGATTGATGACCGGCTCCTCTACTTCCACACCCATGAGTGACCAGGTGCCGGAACTGATATAGATGAAGTCTCCACTCTCCGCGGGCACGGCGGCCACGGCCGATCCGGTGTCGTGGGCGGCGGGAGTTATCACCGGCACGCAGGGGCAGCCGGTCTCCTCCGCTACCTGATCCCTCAACATATCCAGTACCGTCCCGGGCGGGACTATCTCACCGAATATCCTGTTGGGGATGCCGAGGGCCTCGAGCATCTCCACAGCCCAGTCGCCCCGGCGGGGGTCGTAACACTGTGTCGTCGTGGCTATGGTGAATTCGTTGGCCTTGCGCCCCGAGAGCATGAAGTGGAAGAGGTCGGGCATGTTGAGGAAGGAGCGCGCCTCTTTCAACGCGGGGGAGCCCTCACGGGCCATCGCCAGCAACTGGAAGAGACTGTTCAACTGCATGAACTGGATGCCGGTGCGCTCGAAGATCTCCTCCCGGGGAAGGAGCCTGAAGGCCTCCTCCATCATCCCGTCGGTGCGGCTGTCACGGTAGTGGTAGGGGTTCTCGATCAGATTGTCGCCGGAGTCGAGGAGCCCGAAGTCCACCCCCCAGGTATCCAGGCCGATTCCGGCCAGAGCCCCGCCGCACTTTTCCCCGGCCAGCGCCAGCCCCTTCCTGATCTCGCTCCAGATCCCCTCCGTGTGCCAGCGCTGTGTCTCACCCTCTTCCACGGGACCGTTCCGGAAGCGGTGCAGCACCTCCAGGCTGAGCTCTTCACCACTGAGCCGGCCCACTACGGCCCTGCCGCTCTCGGCTCCCAGATCGAACGCCAGGTAGTATCTGCCGCTCATTTCATTTCCTGTCCACCGGTCACGTTTATCGCCTGTCCGGTCATGTAGCCGGCCTGCCCGGAGGCCAGGAAGGCAATCACGTTGGTCACGTCCTCATTGGTACAGCCGCGCCCCAGCGGCACCTGGTCCACGTACTTCTGCCGCACTTCCTCCTCGGTGATCCCCCAGCGCTCCGAATACTGCGCGTAGAGCGAGTCCACCCAGAGTGGGGAATCGAGCAGGTTGCCGGGGCAGACAGCGTTCACCCGGACCCCGTACTCGGCCAGTTCCAGTGCCAGGCTCTGCGTGAGCCCGATGCCGGCGAACTTGGTGGCCGCGTAGGCCGAGTTGCGGTAGCTGCCCTTCTTGCCAGACTTGGAGTTCACCTGGATTATCACGCCGCTGCGCTGCTCCTTCATCACGCGGGCCGCGTGCTTGGCGCAGAGGAAGTAGCCGAAGAGGTTCACGTTCATCACCGCCCGCCAATCCTCGGCAGGGAACTCCGCCACGTCTCCCGCGATCAGGATGCCCGCGTTCGAGACCAGGATATCAAGCCCTCCCAGCTCATCCACCGTGTGCCCCACGAGGGCTTCGACCTGCGACTCCTCGGTGACATCCACCTCCACCGCCACGGCCCTGCGTCCTGATTCAGCCTCGATCCGATCGGCTGCATCCCTTGCGCTGGCAAGATTCAGGTCGGCCACGACCACATCCGCCCCTTCAGCGGCCAGCCTCCCGGCGATCGCCTCCCCCAGACCCTGCCCGGCTCCCGTGACAATTGCCTTCCTGTCCAGCAGAACATTCGCCATCACTCATCCTCCTGAGGAGCGTTTCTCCGACAGGCTCCTTCTCTCATGGAAGCATTTCCCTGAGGAACTCTTCCTCGGCCTCCGTCGTCCATTCCCGCCCATATCCGAGTTTACTGTAAACACGGGGCAACTTCTCGCGCAGCCCGGCCACGAGGGTCAGCGGCATCTCCTTTATCTGAGGATAGATAACCACCTTGCCGGGGAAACGGGCCTCAGCCACGGCCATCAGTCCCTCGCGGGCGGCCGAGAGCGAACCGATCGCCGCCACCGAACGGCCCGGAGAGAGCTCACCGGATTCCGCCTGGTCGAGCATCAGCCTCAGGTCTTCGATAGTGGAGGCGGAGTGCCCGATGATCCTGATGTCCTTCATCCAGATATCGCTCAGGTCGATGCTGACCATGGTGCCGCGCGCCACACCGGCGAAGACGTTCAAGACACCCCCCGGCGCCAGCAGTCCGGCTGCCTCCTCGATTAATGACGGCACCGGGGCCAGCACCACGATGTCGTCGAACCCGGTTCCGCGGAAGGGATCGATTCCCCGCTCGTACGACTCCTTCTCCTGTGGGTTGAGACAGGTGAATTCGATGCCGGCCGAGAGGGCTTCCTCCCCGATCGAGTCGCGCAACTCCCGGAGCCGAGGTCCGCTGATGTCGGTACAGACGATCGAGGAGGGACCGCCGGAGAGCTGGATCGCCCGCTGCAGGTGCATCCTGCCCATCGGGCCTCCGGCTCCCACGAAGAGGGCACTGCCGCCCGGTTTCAGTTCCGAGCGGGCAGGCATGCGCGAGTAGATCGCGGCGATGTCGGGCCCCGCTCCCCCGATATAGAGCCACCTGTTGTAGTGGATCCGTCCGGCGTCGATGCCGACTCTCTCCCGGAGTGGTTGTTCATCCACGACGGCCAGCACCCCGAAGTCGGCCAGGTGGGGGCTCACCGCTTCGATGATCCCGGCCCCGGCGCCCAACAGGATGATGTCATCCACCCCTCCGACGGACGGCCGGGAGATGTCCTCCACGTCCGTTACCTCGATACCCAGCGATACCGCGCGTTCCCTCAGCCATCCGTCGAAGCCGGCGGGAACGTCCGTCAGAAGGAGGCGGTCGGGGTGTGAGTTCTCGTCGAAGCCGCCGCCAATGGAGAAGTGAGCGTCGGGGGGCGGGGCGGAGCCGATTATCCAGGTGGTGCCCCCCGGCTTCAGTCCGGTCCGGTAGGAGAGGTCGTAGGCCGCTATCACGCACGCCCACGGCTCGGTCAGCGCGGCCTCCGCATAGCCGGTGGAGGGCCTGACCGGCAGCAGGTAGCATCCGTGGTCCCCTTCCAGTATCCGCCGGTCGATGATGTTGTAACGGGAGAGTCCGCCCTGTATCTCGTACCCGTACGCGTACCCGACCCCGTCCACGAAGATATCGGCCTGGATGATATAGCGGTCGCCAACCCGGTACTCATCCCGCAGGTTCCCGCCCACCTCCACCACTGTCATCACGACCTCATGGCCCAGCACCACCGGATCGGCTGCCATATCCCGGTAGATCCTGGGATGCTCCTGCCCGGCCCTCACGACTTTGATATCTGAGAAGCAGAGCCCGCAGGCGTCATGCCGCACCAGGAGCTCGTCGGGCCCGCAGCGGGGCATCGGCACCTTTATCGGCCCTCCCTCACGGCCCAGGTTCTCGAAACCGGCGCCGAAGAGAGGCCAGAGCGTGTTGGTCTCCGTCAGCGGCTCCAGGGCCTCCCGGTATGCGTTCAGCCTGTCGGTCATCGGTCAGCCCTGTGTCTCTCAAGGTGTGTCGTGATCTCGAAGGGGGTGAACTCCTCGTCGATCTCCTCCAGCATGCGCAGGCCCGACCGACCGGGGGAAATGAGGGATCCGGCGTGTGTGTAGAAGACATTCCGTTCCCTGCGGGAAGGGAGGTGCGCCCCGGCCCACTCACTCTGGTAACCCAGTCCCGACACACGCTCCAGCATCGTATGGCCGTAGATGAAGTGGGCGCCGTCCAGGAAGGCCTGCTTCACCGGGGCGAGTTCCCGGGCGCCGAAATCGTCCACCGCTCTCTGCCCGTAGCTGTTCATCTCGGTGCCGATGTTGAGCGGAAGATCGAGACGGGCAGAGAGTTCCACCACGCTATAGAGATTGCGGATCTTCAGCGTGCGTTCTCCGCTGTCCCGGATATTCCAGTTCCGGTCGGGAATGATGTTCAGGGCCGCGACGCCGCTGTCGATGAACAGCTCCAGAAGTTTTTTGATCGCCTTCTCTCCCTCGGAGGTGCCGTCCAGCCAGGCGGCACAGGGCAGCGCGCCGCATGAGGTCACGAACTCGAAGAACCGCCTGAAAGGCGGAAAGGTGCCGGGGTTCGGCCGCACGTACCCGATGCCGCCCCGCTTGATCAGTCTCGTGCGCAGCAGGTCGAGGAAGTTCTGGTCCCCGCTCCGCGCCGTGCCCAGCTCCTCCTGTGGTAGGTCCAGTTGTGAACTCCAGTACGCGGCGGGTTCCGCCACTCCGTTCTCGGCCTTCCGGGCATATGCGGCGACGATATGCCGCTCGGTGGCGTTGCCGGAGGGAGTGAGCGGGAGTACGTCCTCCCCGTAATCGATACTCACCGACTCAAGGTGGGCGTTGATCCGTTTGATCAGTTCGCGGTTCCTGACCGCGGCCCTCTCCCTGAGGTCGTAGAAGAGCGATTCGGTCTCCTCGGGCCTGAATCCTGAAGTGAACCCGATACCCATCAGATAACACACACCCGGTTCGCCGGGCGAGTTGATGACCCGGTCGGCGTACTCCGGCACGAACGCCCTGGTTTCGATCCCTGCGCTCCCCCGCACCGCCGCCTTCTCGCAGGCTGAGAGGAATTCCTCCACACCGTCAAGCACGTCGAAATCCACGGTCCCCAGCAGACGGATCCCGTGTTTCCTGGCAAGCCAGACCAGCGACGAAGGTGAATGTCCGAAGGCATTGAAGGAGAAGAACGTGTGGCAGTGCATGTTGGCGACAGGGGACTCGGGGGCCAGCCTGACCGCGCCGGTGAGGGCCATCTCCAGCAGTTCAGCGAGGGCCGCGGTACGCACCCCGAGGTCGAAATCGTTCAGTTTTTTCTCGAGATCCGCGGTTTTCTCTGAGCCGGCCATCGTGTGTCCGTTTGCAGGGGGCGCATACACCCGGGAAACATGCTTGATATTGTTGTATTTTGCCCGATAATGTGGTTTTGGTCAAGGCCTGAGATTGAAAGGGCATACCGGGGTGCACCGGGACGTACCGGATCGGGACAGAAGAGTATCCGATCGGGTCCGGAGAAAATCCCCATGCGGCGGGTCGCGGACCGGTCGCATGTTCGTGTATAGTAATCGCGTCCGGAATGCATGACGTGGTTCGATATGAGGAAAAAGACATGAAACGATCTGTGCTGCTGACCGCAGTCATCACGCTACTCGCACTCACCGGATGTGATTCCGGAGGTGGGGGTGGGGGATCGGAAGGAGCCGGTGGGGCCGGCGACGGGAGCTTCACCCTGGCCGTCATCCCCAAAGGCACGACCCACACATTCTGGAATACGGTCGGGAAGGGCGCGAAACAGGCGGGAGAGGATCTGAAGGTTGAGATCATCTGGAAGGGGCCGCTGAAGGAGAATGACCGCGCCCAGCAGATTCAGGTAATGCAGCAGTTCATCACCCAGGGAGTCGACGGCATCGTGCTGGCCCCCCTCGATTACCGGGCCCTGGTTGCTCCCGTGAAGGATGCGATGAGTCGGGGCATTCCCGTGGTGATCTTCGATTCAGACCTGGATGGGGAGCCGGGTGTGGATTTCGTCAGCTTTGTGGCCACCGACAACCTGAATGGCGGCAGGATGGGGGGCAATGAGCTCGCCCGGTTGACAGGAGAGGCCGGCAGGGTGGTACTGCTCCGTTACCTGGTGGGGTCAGCAAGCACAAATGCGAGGGAGGAGGGGTTCCTGGGGGCGGTGATGGGTTATCCGGGGATAGAGGTGCTCGTGGACAACCGCTATGCCGGTCCCACAGCGGGTGAGGCCAAGACCAATTCGCTTAACATGATCGACCAGATACGCAGGGCCGACGGGATATTCTGCTCCAACGAGTCGGCCACCCACGGCATGCTGCTGGCCCTGCGGCAGGAGGGCCTTGCGGGCCATATCAGGTTCGTGGGCTTCGACGCTTCGCCACCACTGGTGCAGGCGCTTACCGACGGTGTAATAGACGCGCTCGTGGTTCAGGACCCTGAGAGGATGGGATATCTGGCGGTCGAAACCCTGGTCAGGTACCTGAACGGTGAAGAGGTGGAACTGGTGATAGATACGGGGGCTGTCCTGGTCACGCCCGGGAACATGAACAATCCGGATGTTGCACGACTCATCAGATAAGCCAGCCGCACGAACCACTCCCAACCCGGGTGGCTTCCCCCGCCTGCGAATGGAGGGGGTGTCGAAGCGTTTCGGCGCCACCGTGGCTCTGGAGGGCGTAGACCTGGAGGTCCGGGAGGGAGAGGTCCATGCCCTGATCGGGGAGAATGGAGCGGGCAAGAGCACCCTGATGAAGATACTTGCCGGAGCCCACCTTCCCGACGAGGGTGCCATGTGGCTCGACGGCAAACCGTACCGGCCGCGTACTCCCGGCGAAGGCCGCGACGCCGGTGTGGCGATGATCTACCAGGAACTCTCGCTCGCCCGACACCTCACCGTAATGGAGAACATCATGCTGGGGATCGAACCCGTCCGGGGTCCCTTCCTCCGCCGGGGTGAGATAAAGCTCAGGGCGGCCGGGGCGATGGAGCAGATAGGCCGTCCCGATATCCCGCTGGATCTCCCCGTGGGCAGGCTTTCCCCCGCCGAGCAGCAGCTGGTTGAGATAGCCCGCTCGGTGGCGACAGGCTGCCGGGTGCTGGTGCTGGACGAGCCCACCAGCAGTCTCACCAGCCGGGATATCTCCAGGCTGTTCGACCTTGTCCGCCGCCTGAAGGAGAGGGGCATCGCGGTCGTATACATCTCCCACGTGCTGGAAGAGGTCAGGGAGATCAGCGATATCTTCACGGTGCTCAGGGATGGGTTGAGCGTGGGCAGTGGCATTACCGTCGACACGGATGTGGAGGCGATAGTCACCATGATGGTGGGGCGGGAGCTGGAGGAACTCTATCCACGGTCGGCGCGCTCGCCGGGGGAGGTGGTGCTGGAGGTGAGCGATCTGGCCGGGCTGGATTCACCCGAATCGGCCACACTGCAGCTCCGCCGCGGAGAGGTGCTGGGTATTGCCGGTCTGGTCGGATCGGGACGCACCGAACTCCTGAGGGTCATCTTCGGTCTCGATCCGGTGGTGCGGGGTGAGATAACTGTCGGTTACCACGCCGGGCCTGCTTCGCCGGCCGTACGCTGGTCACAGGGTACGGGGCTTGTGAGCGAGGACCGCTACAACGAGGGGCTGGCCGTCAACATGAGTCTTGCCGACAACCTCACTCTGCCGAAGCTGGAGGGTATGGGACCGTGTGGTCTGGTGACCCCGTCGGGCCAGGAGAGGGCCTCGACACCCTGGATAGAGAAGCTCCAGATCCGCTGCACTTCCCCGAAGCAGCCGGTGAGAGACCTGTCCGGCGGCAACCAGCAGAAGGTGGCGATAGCACGGCTGCTGCACGCGGACGTGGACGTGCTGCTGCTGGATGAGCCAACGCGGGGGATAGACGTGGGATCGAAAGCGCAGATATACAAGCTCATCGACCAGCTCACCGCGGATGATCCCGGGAGCAGCAGGGGGCCGAGGGCGGTGCTGATGATAAGCAGTTACCTGCCCGAACTGCTGGGGATCTGTGACCGGGTGGCGGTGATGTGCCGGGGCAGGCTGGGACCGGCGCGTCCGGTGGGAGAGATCGACGAACACCGGATCATGCTCGAGGCCACTGGTGCGGTTGCCGGAGCGGGCGCAGGCGGGGCCGTATGAACGGGTGGCGGATGAAGAAGCCGAGGCTCCAGGAAGAGCGGACAGCTGCGGTATCGCTCATGGCGCAACTGGGACCGCTCATCGGGCTGATCTCTGCCTGGCTCCTCTTCGCCCTGCTCGCGGGCGGGGACTTCATGCGTTGGGACAACCAGCGACTGATGCTCCTGCAGACGGCCGTTGTGGGCACCGCGGCGATCGGAGCCACCCTGATCATCATCTCGGGCGGCATCGATCTCTCGGTGGGTTCCAGCATAGCCCTCGGTACGGTCGTGGTGGCGCTGCTGCTGAACACGGGCATGCCGCCGCTCCTGGCCGCTCTCGGCGGGATAGGAGCGGGGATGCTCTGCGGCGCCGCGGTGGGCGCCATGGTCATCGGTCACGTGGGCAGGGTGACCGCCCTGATAGCGGGGTTCATGACCGCGATCTGGACCTGGACCGCCCTCGGTCCGTTCCCTGCGCTCCTGGCGGCGATGGCTGTTTTCGGGGCGGTCCTGGCTCTCAACGAACTGTTCGTGAAGAAGGTGCCGATAGCTCCCTTCATCGTGACACTGGGCATGTGGGGAGCCCTGAGGGGGACCGCCAAGGGTCTCGGCAACAATCAGCCCGTCTATCCCGAGGCAGTCACGTGGCTGAACGACCTGATGACCAACTCCTCTACGGGTATCGGTTCCATCCTGGCTCCGGGAGTCTGGATACTGCTCATCCTGGCCCTGGTAATGGCGGGGGTGCTGAGGTATACGCGCTTCGGGAGGCACATCTACGCGATCGGTTCCAACGAACAGACCGCCCGTCTCTGCGGTGTCAGAATAGAGCGGACCAAACTGCTCATATACATCATCGGTATCGGATGCGCGGGGCTGGCGGCGCTGCTGCAGTTCGCCTACCTCTCGATGGGTGACCCCACTACGGCCGAGGGGTACGAACTGAGGGTAATCGCGGCGGTGGTGATCGGAGGGGCCAGCCTTTCCGGCGGAGAGGGTTCTATACGGGGTACCATTGTGGGCGCGCTGTTAATGACTGTGGTTGATAACGGCTGTACCAAACTGGGGCTGGACAACTGGGTCCAGGAGATCGCGACAGGCGCGATAATCGTGATCGCCGTAGCCCTCGACCAGCTGCGCCACCGGCGCGCCGCTCACGCCGGCCGGCGAGAGGTTGCTGAGGAGTAACGGAAAGCGTACTTTTTGCGATGCCCAACCTGCTGATGCAAGGAGTCGAGCATACCATGAGACGAGCACTTCCATTCCACACACTGCTGTTCATCTTCACTCTGTTTCTGGCAGCCTGCGGGGGCAGATCCCAACCGGCCGCAGAAATACCCGAGTCGGAGATTGAGGCTTCCGTACCCGAACTGACCGAGATGCACGATCTGGTATACCCCCTCTGGCACACGGCTTTTCCCGAGAAGGATTACGATCTGATCCATGAACTGGTACACCAGTTCGAACCAGGGATGGCCACGCTCGAGACGATAGAGCTTCCGGGTATCCTGCGCGAAAAGCAGGCCGCCTGGGACGAAGGCTGGGCACAGATGAAGGTGTCGTTCGCCGCTTTACAGACTGCCGCTGAAGCTCAGGATGAGGCCGGGATGCTCGAGCACACCGAGACCTTCCACATGGACTATGAGCGGCTGGTGCGCGTCATCCGGCCACTGGTACCGGAACTCGATGCATTCCACCAGGAGATGTACAAACTCTATCACTACTACATGCCCGCCTATGATCTGGAGAAGATCCGCGAGACTGTAGCCGCCATGGAAATGAAACTCGTGGCACTCGGAGAGGCGGAACTCTCCAGTCGTCTCACTGACAAGCAGGGTGATTTCGATGAAGCAGTCGTGGCACTGGCCACACAGGTGGTTGCCCTGGCTGAACTACTGAACGATCCGTCGAAGAGAGCAGTCACCGCGGCGATCGAATCAGTGCATACGGCTTATGCCAACACAGAGAAGATCTTCGACTAACTGAAGGGTCGCAGGTTCGAATCCTGCCCCCGCTACCAACTTAACCTGCGACGCCGGCCAGATTCGTTCTAAGCCGGCGTTGTTGTTTTATAAGGCTTTATGAGCGATATGTGTCACCTGGGAGTGGGGCTATTCAGGCCGATTTGGGATACTGGTCGATATTGGTGGATTTCTTCGAAGTTGAGGTCCGATCCTCTCTGAACACAAGCGGAGCAAGGGCTGAAGCGTCGTTCAGCGTCCCAGGAGCGCGTCGCATATTGGTATCCACCTCCCGCACCCCGACCTGCGACGGGAATATTTGAAGTATAAATGTATAGAGAGGCAAGTATCTATGTGGTAATCTACTATTAATATGAATTCTTGCTGCATCTGAGTGCGTTTCGAAAGGGTAAAAAGCACAAGTGGTATTCTGATTCCTTAACCTATCAGTTGAGAACGTAGGAAGTGCCTACTATTGGTCAGACATGTATTAGTGATATGAATTAATCCGACGTGAATACTAATCACCTCGGTATGTCAGTTACATCTTCCTTAGCAGGAATACACGAAGGGAGCCCCTAAGGAATGGCTTACGAACCAGGTGGGGTTGCAGAAAAGCTCGGTAATAGGTATGAAGGTCTGTGGGCAGCAAATCAACTACTTCTATTATTACAGGAAAAACTCACCTCAGTTACGGTTGAAGAAATTGGACCACCTAGTAAGGGAGTAGACCTTAGTGTAGTTTGCTTAGATGGAAAGAGAGAAGCCCAGCAGTGCAAGGGATCAATGGCACAATACTCTGAGTGGACGATGGGAGCACTCAACCAAAAGGGGATATTGAAGGCCGCAAAAGAACAGATACAAAGCAATACCTATGACAGATTCCTTCTAATATCTTCGGTCCAGGCTTCAACCTTAGAGGGACTTATCTGGAGTGCACAAAACTCGCCAAATAACGTAGAACGCTGGTTTCGACACCAAATACTTGAGGGATCAGAGAAGGGGAAGAAGGAATTTTTCAGCTATTGTAAGTATCTAAAATTGGATACCTCTTCAGTATCAGATTTGAATATTGCCCGCAATATCTTGAGTAGTATGTCTTTCTATCATTTTGTGGATAATAGTCACCGTCGAGATGAACTTATGGCCTTTGCTGAGGTTATTCTTGATGGAAATCCATTATCAGCCCTTGCTGCACTAAAGGAGATTGCCGAGGAGAATCTACACCACGAACTCACTCCCTATACAGCATCACAGCTTATTCTGAAAAAGGGGTTTGCATGCCGGAGTCTCGAAAAAGATTCCCGTATTAGTCCGAAAATCAAAGATCTGAACAATCTCTTTTCTGAACGCATGGCGGGTCAACTTGCGGGCAATCAACTTATTCATCGTAAAGAAACAGATAAGATCCTTGAGCTCATCGATGATGAAACGGACTCAAACCTGGTAATTCTACACGGTGCTGCAGGTTCAGGGAAAAGTGGTATTCTTTTCGAACTTTCGAAGATGCTAGAGAGCAATGGCACTCCATATTTGGCGATATCATTGGATCTCTTCCCTCCCACACCTATTCTTCAGGAATATGGAAAAACCCTTGGCCTGCCTGATGACCCCATTCTCTGTTTTTTGTCACAAATAGCGGATTGTCCAGCTGTACTCATCCTTGATCAAATTGATTCGCTGAGATGGACAAGCACACATAGCAGCGATTCATGGGGGGCATTTCAAAGGCTGGTGAATCGAGCAATTAAATCTGGCCTCAGGGTGGTCGGTAGCTGTCGAAGCTTCGATCTCGAAAATGATCCTCAAATTAGAAAGTGGAAAAAGAAGCAGAAAGTAGCGCCAGTCGAGGTTGAAGCACTTCCAGATAGCGTAGTGAAGGAGTTTGTTGAGGCCTTTGGTTGTAATTACAGTGACTTGGATATCAAACAGAGAAGCCTGCTTAGAATAATTCATAATCTAACTATGTGGAGTGAGATCGTTGCTAGCTCTCCGGATATTCCGACCTTTTGGACAGTGTCAGATCTTGTACAACAATTCTGGCAGAGCAGGTATCGAACGCTAGAACAGAGTGGACTATCTCAAGAAAAAGTAAATGAGTTGCTTGAATTGATAATAGGTGAAATGGATAAACACTCTCGACCGTTTGCGCCGGCGAGATTGCTCGATGATCACGCTAGACTTTCACATGAACTGCAATCACTAAATATCCTGCGGGTAAATAGCAACAAAGTGATCTTCTGTCATCAAACTTATCTGGATTATTTAATAGCACGAAAACTAATCCGCGAAATAGACATGAACGAAATGACCGTTGCTGGGTGGTTAGGTTCAAAGGAACGCCAATCTCTTTTTCGTCGGGAGCAGATTCGCCAACTCCTAGTTCTTATTCGTGATGAAGATAGGTTGCGGTATCATCAGACTTTGGAGGATTTATGTTGGGGTGAATCAATCAGATTTCACATTAAACAACTTATCTTACAATATCTAGGAAGTGTTGATGAAATATCAGCTGAAGAATCTGCTTTAGTCATAGATCTCCTCGAGCAAGAGAAATGGAGGGAGCACGTTATTGATCAAGTTGTATGGGATTCGGCGCCGTGGTTTACATTACTTGCTGGAAAAAATATCTGGACGAAATGGATATCTTCAGGTAATCCAACGCTCATTGAGCTTACACTCAAGGTTGCATATTCAGTGAGTAAAGTATGTGGTGACCTTGTTGCCAGTTTGTTACAAAACTTAATGCTATTATCTGAGAAGGGAAAGGAACAGGCTTCTAGAGTATTCAGATTTGATCCTTCTGACGAATCAGATGCTCTATTTGAAATACGTCTTGAACTGACTCGGGATGGATTCTTAGGAGATCTTGTCCACTGGCCAACATTGGCAAAAAAACATCCCGAAAGGTGTATGCGATTAATCGAAGCAACAATTCAACATTCAATTCAACAATTAATGGCACAAGTTGAGCAAGAACCAGGATCTAGACTCGGGAGTAAGCTAGACGCTGCATGGCGACACGATACGAGGGTATTTATTGATGCAGCGAACCAAGCACCAGGTTTGGTGTGGAAACTCCTGATACCCCTTGTTCAGGAAGCAATCGAATATAACCAACAAATCGACCATGAAATGGAACAAGACTTTATCCTTGAGGATCCAACAACCTGGTCGATATCAAAAAGAATTCGACTTCCTAAAATAATCTTCGAAATCCTAGCTTCAACGGGTAGGTCTCTAGCCGCCTCTCAACCGGAATTGATAAAACAAGAAGCAATAAAGCTAGCAAAAGACGGGTTCTTTCAGTGGGATTCAGTCCTTCTACGCACCCTAGCTGGTTTACCGGATTCTGAAGCAGACTGGGTGATAGAATGGATTATTATGCATCCGAAGTGTTTGTCTGGAGGATCGGCGGATAATGAACCACCTGAAAAACTCGCGGCGGATCTGATAGCTTGTTTTGCCCCACATTGTTCAACAGAGGCTTTTGAGAGATTAGAAGAAACACTGTTGAATTACCACTCGGATTATGAAATCAACAGCTTCTACCAAAGGCGTGATTTAGGAAAGGGGCGAGATCAGAGACCTAATATGTACGGAAAGTCACAACTTTTCTTACTAAATGCACTTCCAGAAAACCGTCGGCGTGGATACGTAACTAAATTACTCCAGGTGCTTGAGAGAAAATTCGAAAATACTAAATTCAGTTATCAAGAACATCCGACGGGGGGGCGGATAGTATCTTCAATTCCTCGTGAAAACTTAAAACTAATTCGCGATGAGGCATGGTTATCAATTATTCGCCGCTACAGTGGTGCGGGCACAAATTGGGAATGGATAGAACTTGAAGGCGATTTCGTTGGGGAAGCGAGTGCAGAAAACTTTGCCAGCGATATAAGAGAGTTGGCAAAGCAAGAACCATCACGATTTGCTCAGCTTGGTAACAAAATCCCTCCAAATACTGATCCTTGCTACATCAGAGCTATCCTTCAAGCAATGGCCACCTCAACTCCCCCAGACTCAGTCATCGGTAAAGCTAAACAACTCTGGGAACCTGCGTCGGCGGAGGACATTGAATCATTATTGTTTCGGCAGGAAGTTAGGTCCTCAAGTAGTTTTATCGATGACTTAGCCCATATTGTCAGATCACGGGCTGAAGCTGATTGGTCCAGCGAAATTCGTGATATACTGGTGCATGTGGTACTTTCAAGTGTCTCAGATCAAGATGCGATCAATGCAGCAGAGGCTATTGTACCATCGGATTATGTTCCCACTGATAGCCCCTCAGAATCTCTTGAACTTTCTGTTTATTCCGATCCCTGTTCTAACTCAACCATGGCAATCGCAGCTTTACTATTCAAACACCCCGATTGGTTCACCGACCTTGAGACACCCTTGGTAGTATTAGCAGGCACTCCTGTAGCTGTATGGCGGATTGCCTGTATCGAGAGTTGTCTGCCTGTCTTAAATATTGATCGAGATAGAGCAGTCCAACTCTTCTTGAAAGCGATTGATATTGATAATGACCTCATCCTGGGTACGAGGATGACAATGCGCTTCTTGAATTATGCAACACCAACACATCTTCAAGAATTAGCACCTGTTATTACCCGCATGATCAATTCCTCATCAGAACATGTATCTGGATTAGGAGCTCAACAGGCTACAGTGCAATATATTGTGCGAAGTGAAATGGGAGATCAGGTTCAAGGCTGTCTTCAGGGTTCTACTATAATGAGGAAGGGCGTTGCCACGGTTGCTGCTGACCTCATCAAGGATGACCTCTATGATTTTGAACTCTGCTGCAACTTATTACGACACTTATTTCACGACGAGGATAATGAGGTCCGGGAGGCCGCAGCAGATGCATTTCGTAAGTCAGATCCCTTTGAATCAGACCACATGGTTGATTTTGCCATCGAATTTACGAACACTCCTGCATTCCAGGATGAACCTTACTGGATTATGCATGCATTAGAGTCATATCCAGGCTCATTATTATCTATGGCTGACTTAGTTTTCTCTGCACTCAAAGTTTTTTCAGGTCCGTTGAGTGAAGCCACGAGGAACGAGAGGAACACAATTTCACAAAGTGCATCTGATATTGCCCCTATTCTGTTAAGACTATATGAGCAAGCCGAACACTCAGGGGACTTTGACATTGTTCAAAGGTGTTTGAATATTTGGGACACACTTCTTGAAAGAAGGGTAGCAGGGGCAGGGAGTCTTCTAAATGCATTGGATGGACAGAACTAGTAAACATGTTATTTCTATTGATGAAGGAAAATACTAGCTGTGATTTGGTGCTCCTAGAATACACTTTCTGATAAATTCAACTTGTGTTGTTCGTTCTGAAAAAAGCTCTCTCAATCGAGTATCTGTCAATACCTTGACAAACAGACTCCGAACAGTGGAATCCAGTGTGGTTAATGTGGGTTGCCAATCCTTTCCACCGCTTTGGAGTCTCGCTGGAAGTTCTTGCTCATCGCCGTGGGCAATTTTATTTCTCACTTGCATTACATCGAGGAGATTCTTGAATAGAATCTCCCGTCGTTCGAAATTATCAGGTTCTAAGAACCATGACGATGAAAGTGCAGTTCCTGCCCGGATTCCAGCACCAGCAACTGGTGGAGTGAGAACGGATAATGCGGTGACAATAGTGGAGAAGCGGCTTTGCCAAGTAATGTGTTTCATTCCCCAATGAAATTGGGCCAAAGCATATTGAAGCGGTGAATAGCTGTCTGATATTACATCGTTGGTGATAAGCGGAGGATCAATACCTGTTAACACCTTTTGGGCAAGCGCGAATCTCTCCGAGGCCTTTTCCTGTGATTTATACCATTCCCAGCGCCGCCAATCTCCATGACGGTAGACGCTAGGTTCATTTATTTCATTTTCACCAGGAGCAATAAAAAATTCAATATCACCACCACTTAAATTTCGGATTGCAAGGCCCAAAGCTGTTAATGCCATACTAAGGTTCAGACTAGCGGCAGTAAATGCAGTATCCCACTCAGCGTAATTATTGTGTTCCTCCTGAATACATAGGGCAAATCGGCGAGTTCTTCCCTTTGGAGTTTTTGTACGATTGCTAATGCGGTTTTTCTCTTCCGGCGGTAATCGTGATAGTAATGTTCGTGTTAATTCAACTTCGACATTATCGCTTAATGAGAAGGGAAGATTTAATTCGCTAAGCTGGGCATCAAAGAGTAACGCATGCATTTTATCTTTCCTTCAGGTAGCCTTCCATTGCGTTGCTTATCTGAGCGATCTGCAGGGAGCTGAGATCATAATCTCAGCTCCTGAATACACCCCGAGCCCTCCCCTGCCTCTCCTCGAGTTGCTGTAATGCTGGTGATTCGTTTGTGTCGGGCTGGGGCTCGTCAGGTTCCTCCATGAAGATATCTTCCAGAGATTCCAGGGCATGGAATTCATCTGCTTCCTGTTTCAAGGCATAGCCGATTCGGTCTTGATAGGCCATCACTTCAACTCGCTTGCCCTTGTTCTGAATTGCTCTTACCAGTCGAGCAAAGTCTGGATCTCCTGTAACTAGGAATATGACATCCAGTTGAGATGATTGCGTCAACACATCGATGGCCAGTTCCATATCCAGGCTGGCAGTCTGGAAACCACTTGTATTGCGTGACCACTCTTTCCCGATGACCTTGAACCCGATTCCCTGAAGTGCACTCATGAATCCCCTGACTGGTTTGGAATTCTCGGGGTCTATTGCTACATAGACATTGCATCGCATGAGATCATACTTCTCCGAGACAATCTGCCTCAGTGCTCGATAGTTCAGCGATGGTCCTTCCCTGCGGTAGAGATTTGATGCATCAACGAATAAACCGGCCTTCAAAGCCATAGCCCATACCCTCCTGGTATTCAGTTGTCGATTAGATCTGGATATCTATAGTGTCTTGCAGGATGGAACTGATATCCCCTCTCTCTCCTTCAATATTCGCATCATACGAGACAACAGGAATACCCTGATCGTTAATGATGAATCTCGGACACACTTGGTTATAAGGTTATTAGTCACAATGAAATGTCACTCGTTATCATAGAATAGGTGTTATGGAAAACATTATTCCTGTCGGGCATAAATTCGCATTGATTTCACTAGGTAATGCCTCGGTAGATATTGGAGATCAACCAATTCACTTATCTCATGGAATCTCTATTTATCCGAACCCTCCGTTGCACCTAGATGACAGCTGGAAGGAATCACTTGGTACCTTTCAATACGAGGCATTCAGTGAAAGCAATTTCATCATTATCATCACATCTCCATCTGATACTCCAGGGATTTTAGACCAAGAGAATGAGGATCTACTTAAGAGCGTCGATTTCTTCTTCTTGTCATTGTTACTACACGGTGTGCCTTTTTACGAAGAGGGATTACGAGCAAGCGGCGAAAATGTAGGGGAGCCCCGGATTCGTAGTGTCGGGCCTCTAAATACATATTATCGAACAGCCTCCACTACCCCATTGATTATCACGCCATCTGTGATTCAATCTGCTCGAGACGCTCTCAACGGTCTTTTCACATTCTATTCTGAGGTGGGATATCATCGTCTAACTCGTGGATTCAATGCATGGACACGGGGTCTTGGTGAAATATTATCTGATGAACGGAATCACCAATTTGTCAGGGCAATTGAAGCTCTGATAAAGCCACAGATAGGGAAAACGAAAAAACAATTTATCAATCGCTGCCAGCACTTTATCGATGCCAATAAAGAAGACCGGATAATGCTTGCAGAGATTTTTGATCTCCGATCAGCTACTGAACATATGAATGATTGGTCTTTAGTATTGGGGCATGTTTCAGAAAATGAAAGAAGCCAACATGCTATCCTCCGCACATATCAAGCCGACGTACTAGCTCGCAGTCTTTACCTGAGAATATGCTCTTCAAATGAACTGCAAAGCTCCTTTCTTGACGATAAAACAATCGACCAGTATTGGGCGATGCCACAAGGTGAACGTCAGAGAATATGGGGTGAACCAATAACCCTCCCCTCACAGATCCATTAAGCACAACTTTTGGGGTTTGGAGAATATCCAGATCTCACTATTAGATATATCTCTGAGGCTCTCGGATATATCTAGAAGGCCCGCGAGCATATTCAGGGGCACCTGAATACCCCTTGAGTACTCAAGGGCCTTCCATGACCTGCTGTTATATTGATTCCTCCACCGGTTACTCCTCCCTGCCTCTTTCTAATCCTTTCTCATACCCAGTCTCATAGCCTTTCTCGTATCCATCCTGATGTCCGCGGTCATACTCTTTTTCCTTCTCGCCGGCAGCGTGACCTTCCTCATACCCTTTCTGCAGTCCCTCCTCGTGCCCCTTGTCAAATCCGGCCTTATAGTCTTCACCCATTTTCTGTTCACTCCTTTCTGGATCTATGGCAATTAGGTAATTACGACGTTACGGTTTCCAGCTCCTGCAGCTCCTCTAGGTTGAATTCCGGCACCTTGTACATGAACACCTCGACCGTCGGCGCATCCGGATCAACCTCGACCCTATCAACGAAACACCGAATCAGAGTGCGTTGTTCGTCCAGGGTCCCCTCCTTCAGAATCTGACGGAAGTTCTTCAGAAAGGCCATGATCTGCTTGAGGGCATCCTTAGGATCGATCTCGGTGACCTCAGTGGCTTCCAGAGCTGCGATCTCTTCCCGGAGCCGGTCCTTATCGGCCTCTAGCTGTTTGAACTGTACACCGGCCGTCTGAGGTGGCAGCTCACCGATCTCTACGAACTTCAGCAATCGTTGCTCCTTGATCTCAGTTTCCTGGAGTTCTGATTGCAGATCTGCGAGGCGGTCATCCAGCGATAGAGATTCCCGGGCGAGTTGTTTCTGTAGCTGCCGGGCAATTCGATCCATGGCCTTGGATCGCCTGAGGCGTTCGTAGATCTGATCGATGACTTCCTTTTCAATCTTCTCCTTGGGTATCGAGTAAGAGATGCACCCATCACGGCTATACCGCTGATAGGATCTGCACACATAATAAGCGTACTCATTCGGCTTCTTCTTGGTGGCAGATCTCTTCTGCCCTTGGTAGTTGAAGCCGCATCTCATGCAGCGGATGAGCCCCACGAGCAGGTACGGGGAGGTAGCTCTCGGCCTACGGAAGCCAGCGTTGCGTTTCGCGCCCTTCTGGGCCTCCTCCCAGGTCTCCTCGGTAATGATCCCCGGATGGGCATCTTTACAGACGACCCACTCGGATTCATCGTGATGCTTCCCGATTTCGAGAGGGTAGATCAGGTGGTGGTAACAGCGTCTGCCCCAGACGATCCTGCCACAGTAGACAGGGTTGCGGAGCATGCCGTGTACGGTCGATTGGGTCCAGGCACCACCACGAGGTGACGGGGTGCCTCCCTTCTGGCGTTCAAGCTCCAGGAGTCGAGCTACACTTTTGGCACTATGACTCTGCTCGACATAGAGGTGGTAGATGCGGCGGACCATCTCTATTTCATCTGGAGGGCCCAAGATCAGTTTCACCTTCTGATTCTTGTCTGCTTTACGGTCACCAGGGGCCAATTTATACAACGGTGTGCCATTTGGTTCGCAGAGCATCCTCCTGTAGCCGTAGGGCGGGGGCCCACCATTGTAATAGCCCTTCGCAGCATTGGACTGGTTTCCCCGGATAGTGAGATGCGCGAGCTTCTTTGAATACTCACCTGCCATGGTACGGGAGACACTCTTGATAATCTGTGATCCAGGTGAGTTATCGTTCACAAATCCCTCATTGGTGTAGTGCACTGAGACACCATTGGACTTCATGGTGAATTCATAATGGGCGGCCTCATCTCCGTCACCGAATCTGCCCCAGCGGCTAATGTCATACACGAGCAGTGATGAGAAGTCTCTGTCTCCGTTCTTCACAACGTCCTGGAGTTCCTGGAAGCCCGGGCGATTTTCCGCCCGGGTCCCAGATTTGCCTTCATCGGTGAACCATTTGACCACGACCAGATCATGCTCGCTGGCATACTCCAGGATGGCCTTTTGCTGGTCGGGTATTGACTGATCTTGTTGGTCCGTACTGCACCGCACATAGGCGGCAGCTCTACTCATCTCTGTTGTACTCATATCTCCATCCTGGTGGGAGTGCTGGTGGATACCGGGAAGTGAAATATTGCGAGATAATTTCTGTCAATAATCGCTGTTACAAGGGGTATTGGAGCTACTGTCCAGGGACTTGCATACAGGTCTACACATATACCCCCTCGCTTCCACCACGCCACCACTGCAGCTATTGAGGGTATTGTTGTAAGTTACCGGGCCTCCTGGAATCTGTTGTAAGTTGCCTTCCAGTATCCTGTTGTAAGTTACCAGGGACAGGGGAGGTAGGGTCCCCCCTCTCTATTTCCTTTTCCCTTTTCTAAAGGGGATAGCAGGTAGTGTCCCTCCCTCATGGTACCAGGGAGAGTCTCAGGTGCATGTTGCAGGTTGATACCTTGCAGGATCCTTGTTGTAAGTTGAGTCTGCTTGGTCCAGGGGGGTCCCTACTTTCCATCTCCCCTTTTACTACAGGAGATGGGTGGGGGGGACCCTCCCAGGCATATCTATGGAGATGCACAGGAGTATCGTTCGAGGCTCTGCTGCGGCTCTCAGACCACTCTCACAGGTAGCTACTCACCCTACCATCACTTTACCTCTTCTGAGATGTAGGGGTGAGCTGCTACGTGTAACTCAGATGACACAGGTCAGTAGGAACAGGTTAGCGGGAACGTGTCCGGGATATGGATGTAGGGTGCTCTGTACAGGATAAGGGCGATCAGGCCGCTAGCAGGTTATCGTCGTGCTTTGCCCAGCGTCAGCTCGGCGCTCACGACGATCTGCTTGTTGGCCTTGATCTGCCAGCCGACCTTGAATGCCCAGCGGTCGGGAAACAGCCGGTTAAACAGGGACAGCAGGGCAGGGATAGAGTTCAAAATCCCTGGCGGGATCTTGACACTAGCCATCTGCTTGAAGCCGTTCATGGCCTCACCTCCTCTCGCGTCTAAAGGGTCTTGCCCGCGATGATTTCGTTAAACATGTCGAAGTCAACCTGTTCAACATTATCGAAGGCCTCGATGTTCTCCATGCCATCATCATCGAGATACTTCCGCTTCTCCTCGAGGTCAGACCCGGCAAAGAAAATCACTAGCCGCTGGTCACGCTGGAACATCTCAGCCCAGGCGTAGGACAATTTCCATGCCCAAATCTGATATTCCTCGGCAGTCCATCCAAGCACGTGCGGAGCCTGGACTACTCGGATGATGCGATCTCCCTGCATGGTGACTGCAAAGAGAGCGTCAGGTTTAGTTGACACCATGATCCTCCTTGTTGGAGTACAACGAAAAAGCCCCAGGGCATGGTGCTCCCCGGGGCATGTGGGTGTTGCAGGTTAGGGTTCACAGCCAATACACAGGCTGATCTATCCATTCCTACCACCTTCTAATGGTGGACTTACAACACCCGGACTATCTGGAAGTGCAAAAAATCAGGGTCAGTTATGATGCACAATTATCGGAAAATCTGGGTGCATACGCGCACGTACACGCGAGGAAGATTTGGACACGGTTGTTGCAGATTGACCTGTGGGTTTCGACCTATTCGGACGTCTGGAAATGGGTCCTCCGGGATCAGATATATATGCACCTCTCAATCGCTGGAGATACCCCCTATATGTGCTTGGAGTAGAGGTGGATGCCCGAAGGAATAGCTGGAATCCCATTCCAAATATATCTCCGGAGTTCTCGAAGGTATTTCCAAGGCTTGAAAATGGATTGAGGGATATTCTGGCACCCCTCAGATAATCATGTGTCTCCTGTGGCCATCAATGCAGATGTAGCAGAGGACTTTTAGTCCGATTTTACTCAGCACTCCGTGGATGCTATACTTCAAGTACTCGTTTTTCCTCGGGGAGAGAAATATGTTGAGAACAATCCTATTCCTTGTGGCTATATCGGCTTTATCAGGGCCTGTATTACAGGATAATCCCCAGCATTCTTTCAAAGTCTATCAGGAAGACAACGTTACTGTTGCGATAACCTCGGGCGGTCCCAAGTATACAGAGCCCCTGTTCGACTACGAAGTGGTGGTAACACTCAAGGAGAATCCAGACCGGCCGGAATCCATACTCTTCCGGCCTGGTGACATCTGCATGGACCAGGAAGGAAATATCTACGTCGAAGACAAGGGCAATGGAAGGATGGCAGTTTTCAATCCCCAAGGGAACTTCGTCAGGTCCTTTGGAAAAGTCGGTGATGGGCCAGGTGAATTCCGATCCATGTACTTACTCCACCTTGAAGGGGATGTGCTAAGCATCCACGATACTATCCATCTCAGAACAACGCTTTTTAAAACGGATGGCACACTGCTAGAAGTGATATCAAATACTAAGAAACTGTCACGGTTTCAGAGGCTTCACCGGACTCCCGACAACAGATTCGTCTCCGAACTACCCAGAGTTCCCGAAGTGGATGGAGTAGAACTGGATAATGCTGACGGTTGGAGGGGAAGACAGGTCATAGTTACCAATGCCGATGATGACACCTTGGCCATTGTTGAGACACCTTGGGTGGAGACCTACTATAGGTATAGTTTTGACTCTGGCGGCGGCTCCAGCAGAATGGCCTATTCAGGTGACGCTGAGGCTATATATGTACCTGGGAGCGGAATATTAGTTAGCACTGGCGTAATACCTGAGATCGAGTGGTATGATCTCGGAGGGGATCTCTATAAACGGTTGCGCTTTGAGTTGAATCCGGAACCAGTAACTTCCAAAGAGAAAGGTGCTATCCGGCGAAGGATGGAAGAATCCTTCGAGCGAAGTCAGACTCGGCTTCCACCAGGTCTGGCATCTGCACGACGAAAAGCCCTGAAGTTTCATGAATACAAGGCATTCTGGGATCGGGTTATCATTGACGATGCCGGGTATCTTTGGCTGGGTATCCCAGAAGAGCGAGATCATTTATCTTCATTTAGCGGGCATCTCTACAGGGTCATCAGCCCCGATGGAGAGTATTTGGGACTCTCGCGTTTGCCTACCATTAATGGTACTGTGACTCAGGGATTGTTCATCGGCTATGTAATAGTTGAGGAGACTTTGGAGGCGATACCTACCGTGTTTCGGATCGTACCTATTGTGGCTGATCTTGACTACCCGTAACGAGCTGGATTCCAAGTCTTACATACCGGCATGGAGATGTCATGGAGATGTCGAAGAAGAAGGCCCACGAATCATTCATCTCCACCTACGGCCCTTAGCACCTGAAGCAGCAGGAACGATACAATCTTAGAATCGGATATAGAGTCTTATGGATATGACAGAGTTGCGTAGCCTGATACTACACAAAAAACAGTGAGGACCTGCTCACCAGTCTCAGCGTTTTGTACTATGCCAGCAATAATACCATTCGAGATATAGCCATTCATTACTGGCAAGCGTGTATTGCCTATATATGCACCATCAGGAGATAGAACTCTATAGATTGGTCCACCCTTCTGCCGTCTACGGGATGCTAAATCAGGAACACGTAGCCAGATGAAGCCAGAATTATCTACTAATAGCTGATCCCAGTGACCTTTAACCGGAGGTAATTGAAAGTTCTCCAGAACAAGTCTTGTCGCTCTAGCTTCGGGATTCCTTCTGAGGACAGCCTCTAGTGGTTCTCGAATTGCATTCTCTTCCTCTTTCGTCACAGTCATGGTTGGGAGTGCAAGAGACGTTCGTGATTCACTGTGTCCATTTGAAAGGTACCAGGTTAGTTCTTGGTCAACCCCACTGGAAACCAGCAACCTATTCTCACCTACTAGAACTATCGCAGGAGAGCCTTGGTAATAGTAATGACCAAGCACATTCTCTTCCCTGCCCCTTGCGACAATGTATTCAGTAGCAACTGGCTTGGTTCTGATTGACCAAGCGGTATCCATAGACGCTGAAATCCGAGTGGCTATGCATCTCGTGAACATAGTTTGACTGGGACCTGTTTCGAGGGTTCGGTACAGAAGTAATAGGTCCTCGTTCCCCAGTGGGTAAATAGCTTCAAGTCTGGGAGATCCACTTGGCGCTGTAACGATATCCGCTAAGGTACCATCAAGATGGAAACGTGTGGCGCGATTATGTGCATAGTCAAAGACAAGAATAAAGTTGTTTTCAATAGCCAGAATCGTAAGCGACCTAAATTCGCCAGGGCCATCGCCTACTCTACCAATTGACCTGATGAACTCCCCATTTACATCGAAGACTACAATTCTTCGCTCTCTTTCATCTTCTATGTAGTAGTTACCATCCTCGCCAATAACCACATCCCCTACTTGTGAGATGAGGGATTCTGGATTATCCGATTGTTGCTGAAGAACCAACAATTGCTCATAGGAAAAAAGGTCACCACTGTATTGAGGATCGATGGTGTCCTTTTCAGAAAGATCTTTGGCCATACCTGTAGCTGCACCCAACTCATCACCTTGCCTAGCATCGCTACTGCAATGACAGAGAACCAGTACTAGAAGAGGCACGGGCAGTATATGGGCTAACCTGTTTGAGATACTCCGAAGGACATGCAATGAGTATTCTCCTCCACTCAGATGAGGATTAATCATATTCCTGATTGAAGTCATCTACTACCAAACTCGAAATAAAGGCAATACTTGTATTTGATCCCATCCTTCGGGGTCAGGGATCAAATCAGATATCCAGTCTATTTCGTGTTAGTGCTCACCATCTGCCACTCTCCCCAAGGTCACCGAGGCACGAATCTGATAAATTGGACCAGCGGACTTCCATCCGAATCCTCAATGCTTGTGAAGTACCCATCACCCGTTATCAACCAAGGTCTCTTCAGCAGATCCTGCCTGAAAAGCCAGTCGCCATCTTTGGAGAAGACGTAGAAACGAAACTTGCTGTCAGTCACCGTATAGTCTCGGTACTCCTGAACCCAAAGACGTCCAACATCATCCCAGATCATGTCGTCCACGGAATTCAAGTGTGGTAGATATTGTGGAAAGTCAATCATACGGTTCACCCCCTTACTTCGGGTGATGCTTTCGTATAGCTGTAATTGACTGCTTTTTAGCTCCTCAGAATATGGAAGGCGTTCGTGAGGTATGGACACCGCCCACCGTTCTTGAGTGTCGGGATCCAGGAAATCGATCCGAAATTCCTCCCCGTAAGACCAGGCAATGGGCATGCCGGGTGCGACTCCCGTGGCCGGCGTATGGTTCTCGTGGAGCAGAGACAATGGTCTGCCACCGATTCGTACTACATTAAATGTTCGCGTCGAATCAAGAAGCGTAGCGCTGGGGTTTAAAGAATGATCAAGGCGTAGGATCTGAAACAGAGCCTCTGGGACAGTTCCCTCTACGTATGGGAGTCGCACATCCTTCTCGACGAGGATGTACCCAGTTTGATCATCAATGATGTATGGAGTGACGAATCGAGATATCGGCACACCTTCTGGATAGGGAATCGTTTCAATCAATGTCCCCATCGGATCCATAACTGTCACACGGCGACTAAAGGGATCATTCGTATAGAGTCGTCCCCTGCAGTAAACGAGGTCCTGCAAGACCGAAAATTCTCCAGGCCCGCTTCCTTTCCTCCCGAATGTTCCCATGTGTACCCCTTCGGAGGAGAATCGATGGGCCTGGGTTTGCTGTAAATCCAAGACGTAGAGTGTCCCGTCTTCCGAGATTGTTGACGCGATTGCTGAGGTGAGTAGGTACGTATTGCTGCTTTGGTCGACTCCAAACCGAGTCCCTTCCTCACATGTGTATGGGTCAGTCTGTGGTGGTATGGCTTCATGGTAGGTGAGTTCACGAATTCCACCAATGACTTCAACTGACACTCCTACTTCGTTCTGACCGCAACTTCCGAGGACAACAATAAGTAAGGCGATTAAAAAAGAGCGGAATATACTCCTGCGCATCGGCTGGTTTCCTTTAACTAGGTGTTACCTTTCAGAGTGGTAGCGGATGTAGCGCTCACAAGTGAACCTCTGGTTCCTAGATACGGAATACCGCAGTGATGGTAGACAGAATATCCTGCTAATACATGTCTGTAAACAGACTGTCAGTCCTCATTACAGCGGTCTTCAGATCTTCTATTTGACTGTACTGCAGCAGTAGACACTTAATGGCGTTAGTGCTATATGTACTAAATGGTAATACACATTTCTGGGTGATCTCTATTCAGGAGCTTTACAGGCATGTATCGGATTCTACCCGTTCTGGCGTGCCTAACGATTCTAGGCGCATGTGGCAGTCGAGATGATGAACTTGGTAGCTCTGACACCAATGAGATGGTTGTGACTCATGAGTTATCCTTGGATCGCGAACACACTATATCGATCTCAGTAATTGATACCATTGGTGATATTTCTAATGACCAAGAACTGTTTGGAATGATTGGCGATGTTGATGTCTATGGCGATCGGATATATGTGCTGGATTCGCGACTTCCATCAATTACTCTTTACGATAGAAGTACTAGAAGACAACTGGAGAGAATCCCACTTCCTGAGGGGGAAGGCCCTGGGGAAATGTATGGTCCAGCTCAGTTCTGTATGGATTCAGATGGTTATTATTACATTGCAACTATTGACGATAAACAGATTCATATTTTTGATGATGAGTTTACATTTCAGAAGAGAAAACAGATATACACGATTGCGACCTTTCTGCATGCCTCAGATTCTGAGGTAATCATACTACCTCAATATGTCTCGAAAACGGCAAAATCCGTTGCGGAAGTCATCAATCAGAAGGGGAAAGTGATAGCTACATTTGGAGAGCAGCATGAGGACTTTGCCGAGAATTGGGTACAAAATAGGCTGCAATTGACACATTTCACATGGATCACATCCGACATTGATCATATCTACATAGCAACTGCTTTGCCATTTGAAATACAAGCCTTCACTCCTGAGACACATAACCTGGTAGCAAAGTATTCGTTCAAGCCAACCTATGCTGGAGGACAGGTTGAATCGCAAAGTGGCTCATTTATGTATCCTACTGGTGTTATCCTCGGTTTGAACTCGTTTCAGAATGGGGAATTAATCGTTTTTGCTCGTGACAATAAAGCGGACATTACCTACCTCTACCTTCTCAACACAAAGGATCTAACATATATAGAATGTAGCCTAACTGAATTGCTGGGGAACGCTCCGACATGGATTATTGCCACTGTCGCTGGAGACATGCTCTATTTGGTACAGGAGGAACCATTCCCTTATGTGCTCGCGATGAATATTGAAGTAACCAACAACTAAAACAGACTAATAATCCGCTGTTGTAAGTTAAACTTCCCGCTTCGATCTATATCGACGTCTGGAAATGGGTCCTCCGGATTCAAATATATATACCCCTCTCAATCGTTCGATATACCCCCTATATAGAGGAAGGGTGGGGCGGAGGCAGTTCCTGACTGCCCAAAGACATCTCCGCGACTGCTCCAGGGAATCTCATTACCACTTTCCAGATATATCTCCAAGGCTCTCGGATATATCTCGACGGCCCTCAAGCATATTCAAGGGTATATCAGGGGGTATTCAAGTGATGACGTGTCTCCCGTGTACACCCGCTAAGTCTGTAATAGGTCAACGTCTTACGGGAACTCTCGCCTGATGGCATCTTGGTCGCAGGTTTAGATCGGAGTGGGTCCCCGCTACCATCTATACCGTCAAAACCCTGGCCGGGAGAAATCCTGGTCAGGGTTTTGTCGTTGAAGGGTTCTGGACTTGGATACGTCCGAATTTGGGAGGGGATTGTCGGTCAGTGGGTGTTCAGTTCTTGGCTCATTGTATCGATTGCAATATTTAATTCCACTGAAGTCAATCTGTAACCGGCTGAACCCCCTGTACCCCCGAAAAATCCCGTCTGCATTGAACCGTAACGAGTTACACGTTTTCCGCCTCTTCTGTTTCAAGCTCCTATTTACCTGTCGTTCGCCAATACTCCTTCCAGGTAGTTTTGACGGTATAGAACGTAGTGGGCCAAGGAATTGAACGTCGTATCTCTTGATGTTTGAATAAGTTACAAAGGCAGTATTCTAGAAATAGGGCAGATGCCAGCGTGTTGTAGGTCATTCACAAGTTAGTGCTTCCATGGGGTCGATCTTTGTCGCACGCCGAGCGGGGATATAACTTGCCAGAGTAGCAACACCTGACAGGATGAGTAACACACATAGGAACGTAAGTGGATCTGTTGGACTAACATCATATAGTAAGCTCGAAATAATCCGGGTCAGAGCAAACGCTCCAGCCAGGCCGACAGCTACCCCGGCAGCTGTCAGTGTGAGTCCCCGCATCAGCACATCCCTCAACACGTCGCTGGCCTGGGCACCCAGAGCCATTCGAATTCCCATTTCTCTGGTCCGTTGGGTAACCGAATAGGTCAGGACCCCAAAGATACCCAATACAGCAAGGCCTAATCCAACGGCAGCAAGTAAAATCAGACATTTCATGTAGATTCTATGAGAGACCGTTGAGTCGAAGAGTGAATGCTCTACAGATTGAAAACTGGGGGTGCTCATTGCCGGTTCAAGGTCTTTGAGATCGTTGCTCAGACTTTTGATGGTCGGCTCTGCTTCCATCCTTGTTCGGATTACAAAAAACTGCGGGGGGCCCAGGCTAATCTCCTGGTAGGGACGATAATAGACTGGCTCTGTCTCCTGGCTTAATGCGTAATCGCGCATATCGTTAACAACACCCACAACTTCATATTCCACGTGACCCTGGCTGGTAACACGTACAATGGTTTTGCCAATAGGCTTTTCCCCGAGTCGGAAGCGCTGTGCCATCAGCTCATTGATGACGACGGTTCGCCTCCCCTGACCAATATCAGATTGCTCCAGGTATCGACCTGCGACCAACCGAGCGCCCATGGTTTCCAGGTAGTTTTCATCACCTATGCCGCATCCAGCTTTGTGAACTTCCCAGGTTGATCCGTCAGATGCGGCCCAGGATTCCGATTGTTGTCCTGCGTAAGAGACACCGATTCCTACCGACTCCACGCCAGGTAAAGAAGACCAACGTTCATGTAATTGCTGTAGAAAGAGGTTTTTCTTGTCCAGGTCCTGATACTTCTGCCCGGGAAGCGTCAGGTGGACGCGCAAGAGATTGGTTGGGTTATAGCCGGGATCGACCTGCAGAAGTTTGATCACACTTGAAATCATTAATCCGGCGCCGCACATCAGCACCACGGCCAGGGCTACTTCCGACGCAACAAAAGCGCTGCTCACATGTCTGCGTGTTCGATTCGGAGTGACGGTGGAACCTGCGTTGATCAGAGAATTGCCTGTTTTCCAACGGCTGGCGAACCACGCAGGGATCAGGCCAAATCCGATCCCGGTTGTAACAGAGAGCAATATGGTGAGTCCTATTAGACCAAAGTCGATCTGTATGGTCTTCAATTGGGGCATGTTTTCGGGAACCAGCATGGTCAGGGCTTCTATTCCCCAATAAGCCACCAACAAACCGCAGAATCCGCCGATAACAGCCAGAAGTACACTTTCTGTGAGCAGTTGTTGAAGGAGTCGGGCTTTCCCGGCTCCCAGGGCATTACGAATCGCGAGTTCTTGTCTTTGATTTTCGGTTCTGGCGAAAAGCAGATTCGCAAGGTTGGCACAGGCGATCAGAAGAATGAATCCAACTGCAGCCATCAAACTCCACAGCGTTCTTTGAATCTCCTCGGTGGCAAACATCATCCGGAGAGGACGAGCGATGATGGCGTATTCTTCGTTGCCCGTGGGATGGTCGCGAGCGTGCCGAGCTGTGATTGTATTCAGTAAGGCCTGGATCTGTGTTAACGCGATCCCCGGTTGCACCCGGGCTACCACACCGAAGTCGCGATAGGTATATGCAAACGGTAGCACCGGATATTCTCCCGGAATCCAGTAGTTGAGCTGGCCATACGGAAACCGGAATTCGGACGGCATCACACCCACCACAGTCAAATCAAACTCATTGAAACGAATCGTCTTTCCGACGATGTCGATTTGTCCACCGAAGCGGTTTTGCCAGTACGAATGGGTAAGAACGATCACTTTGTCCTTGCCTGGTTGCCCCTCATCCGCAGTAAACGTCCGGCCCAGCTGTGGCTCAATATCCCACACATCAAAAAAGTTCGGTGACACTTTATTGCCCCATACTCGTTCCTGGAACAGTTCCCCTTGATAGGTAATGGAATGGTTCTCGTACACCACCAGCTCCGAGAACAATTCGTCCTGTAGTTGTAATTCACTGATCGTGGGTGGATTGACACCTATACGATACTGTCCACTTTCACTGTCCAGAGATCGTATCTGGACCAGTTGGTCAGAATTATGAGCAGGCAACGGGTCCAACAGGACAGAATACACGAAACTGAAGATTGCTATGTTCGCGCCGATGCCGATCGCAAGCGTCAGAACGGCCACCGTCGTAAAGCCGGGATGCCTGGCCAACATCCGAAGTCCGTAGCGTATATCCTGCCACAATGTACCCACTCGTCTCTCCTGTTCGTATCTCTGCACCTCGGAGGAGCAGGAGGCAGCTGACTAGCATAGCTACCATTATTAACAATAGCGTAATACCTGCAAAGGTGACAGGATCAGTGATGGCGTTTCACAGGATTAGGTAGTTTTGACGGTATAATACGGAGTGGACCCCCGCTACCAATCTAACCTGCGACGCCGGCGCTACTCACGCCGGCCGGTGAGACGAGAAGGAACTGGAGCAGGAATCCTAGAGCGCGCGGTTCAGGTTCCAGTCGTAGGAGAGATATTCGGTTCTGATCGTATCGATATGAGCGGCAAGGTAATCGGCCTCCTCACCGGTATGCAGATGCCGCAGGATGAACTCAAGGATGTTCTTCCTCGAGCCGAAATCCCTGACGTACCACTTGAATATCGGTGAGAGAAGAACCGTGTTTTTCTCAGGTAGAATGACCACTTCCGATGAGTCCACGAACTGATGGGCTGCTTCTTCAAGCTGCTCCTCCAGTTCACCGGGGTCGTAGTAGTTGATGGGAGCACACGAACGCGAACCGCAGGTAAGTGCGAAATGTACCCGTGGATCGACATGATCCTGCATGAACACCCTCCGGGGATCATTCTTCCCGAACTGTCTGGTCAACCGGTGCGGGTGCCGGGCATTCGACCGGAGGATGCCGTGCTCGATATCATCGAGTGAGAAGGCCAGGTGGCCGATCCGGTAGTGTACGGCCTGGAAGAAGTTGGGAATCTCCCGGACCGAGGAGGTGATATCGAGTTCGATGATGGCGTGAATCACCAGGGTATTGTAGAGATTGATCCAGAAAGCCAGACGTTCCGCCTCACGGGAGAGCGTGTTGAGATCGAAGGTCCGCAGTCGGGCGGAGAGTTCCAGGTAGGCGTGGTATTCAGGTGAGTCCTTCAGGGACCGGTAATCGACGATCCCGCGGTGTGCATCGAAGAATGTCGATCTCAGATCACCCATGGCAGTCATGAGTCTGGAGGGGAGCAGATCGATCTGTCCGGGCTCAAGGCCGGGAACCTCATTGAGGAACACCGGGTCCTTGAGTTTCTCCTTCTCGGTCCATCCGGCCCAGTTCATACGATGCTTGTCCGCGTCGAAATAATCGTGGATGAGGTCGATGAAGAGAGCGGCGGTCCAGGAGAATCCGGAGGAACCGTACCCCCGACCCGTGATCGAATCGAAGTACTCATGGAAACCGAATCGTACCGGAAGCTGGATGATGTCCTTTTTCATGGAATCGGATTTCTGCCTGAATCCGTAGTGCTGCAGACCCTGAGAGAGCATCCAGTTGATGTTGATCCAGACAGGGCCCCGCCAGTAGTTCCTGGAATCGAATCCTTCCTGCCGCATGTCGAAGTTGGGGATCGTGAAGCAGTTCCCCTGATGAAGGGCGCAGAAGGAAACCGAGTTCAATCGTTCATACAGGATATCCGCCTGTTCCTGTGTCGCGGAAAAGGAATAGAGAGGCATGAAACTCGCAGCTGTTGCGGTTTCGAGCTGATGCCCGGTGACGAGGTCGATCGGGTCGAACTGAGCGCGTTCCGGCGACCACAATCGTTCCCTGATCGCGCTGCTGGTCTGTTCGAGCCATTCTTCGGCTTCCCCGGTGTCCTTCCCGATAATGGTGCCGATCTCCACCAGATCCCGACCGGCCCTGCAGAGAATGGAGTTGAACAGGACGTCCTGAACAAGAAAGGGACATTCCCCGTAAATGCGTTCCTCGTCGTACCTGTGCCTTCGGAACAGATCCACCAGATAGACGTATCGGTCGTAATCTGCGTCGGTCGGTCGCTGTTCTGCCGGGATACCGTGCTCAAGATCCTTCCGTTCGTAGGGGGGGAGCTGTCGGGGATCGACCTCGATATTGCGGAGCGGCCCATCCCAGTTGGGTGAGTTGTCCAGACCCGACTCCCACGGGTGTCTGATATAGACAAGGCCGGTACGTTCGGGATCGCGGTAGTGGTAGAAGTAGCGATGCAGGGCCATCAGGTGCTGGAACATCTCATCAAGGAACTCTTTCGCGAGTCCCCGATCTGAAGCATGCTCCCAGATATGCAGTGCCGCGGTGGCATGGAGGGGCGGCATCGTGATGCCGCTTGTTAATCTGCCGTCCGGCGCCTGCCAGAAGTCCGGTTCGGGAAAGTAGTGTCCCAGGGAATCAGGATTGAACGCGATCTGCGGCACCATGCCGTTCTCCCACTGGTGCTCGAAGAGGGAACGGAGTTCCTGCATGGCGCGGCGTTGATGGTAGTGGGCGTAACCGATGGCGATGAAGCCGGAATCCCAGTTCCACTGATGGGGGTAGAGAGAGGGGGAGGGCTTCGTGTACCTGCCCGTCCAGTTCACGTCCAGGATTCGTCTGGCTTCCTTCAGGTATTTCCTGAATCCCTTTTCGGCGAAAAAATCGAACACGTGTTCTCCCCTCTGTGCCCAGGGTCACTCAGATGTCATGATATCGGTAATCCGGCTGCCCGGAACGGTGAGACAGGTTCCCGCGTGAAGCCACGCTTCCGATAAGTGTACAGGTAATGACAGGGATTACAGCCGGTTTTCACGCAGTCTCAGGTGCTGTATATTCGGCCGGAATGAACAGGTCACCCTCGTCAACAGCGTTGAGAGAGAACGGAGCGCCAGCCATGTCAGATGAATACAACCGCAGAGATTTCCTGAAGAAGACAACCGCGGCCGGGATCGGCATGTCGGTTGCGGCAGCCGGTCTCTCCGCCTGTTCCTCGGAATTGAAGGGGCCAGCGGCCTTCTTCACTGTCGCGCCGCTCCAGAAGGTCCGGGTCGGATTCGTCGGAATCGGACATCAGGGCTCAGGTCACGTCAGAAACCTCCTGAGAATCCCCGGGGTTGAACTCGCCGCGCTCTGTGACATCGTTCCCGAGAAGGTGGCCCGGGCGCAGGAATGGGCCGAGGAGGCCGGGCAGTCGAAGCCGGCCGGTTATTCCGACGGTCACGAAGATTTCCGGCGGATGTGCGCTGAAGAGGATCTCGATCTGGTCTACACCGCCACCCCGTGGCGCTGGCACGCGCCGGTGATGCTCGAGGCGATGCGAAACGGCAAGCATGCCGCGACCGAGATTCCGATGGCGATCTCGCTTGATGAATGCTGGGAGCTGGTGGAGACGTCCGAGAAGACCCAACGGCACTGTGTGGCGATGGAAAACTGCTGTTACGACCGGGTCGAACTGATGATCCTGAACATGGTGCGCCAGGGCCTGTTCGGGGAGCTCCTCCACGCCGAATGCGGCTACCTGCACGATCTGCGTGAGCTGAAACTGAGCGATTTCTATGAGGAAGAATGGCGGGTCCAGCATGCGATCGACCGGGATGCCGATCTCTATCCGACCCACGGATTCGGTCCGGTCACCCAGTGGTTTGACATCAACCGGGGGAACCGGCTCGACTACCTGGTCTCGATGAGTTCACAGTCACGGGGTCTCAACCTTTACGCGGAGGCGAAGTACGGCGCCGACAGCCCCGAGGCCAGGCAGGTCTACGCCCTCGGTGATGTCGTGACAACCCTGGTTCAGACCCACCGGGGGCAGACGATCCTCATCACCCATGACACCGATTCACCGCGGCCCTATACCCGGAAGGTACTTCTGCAGGGGACGAAGGGAGTCGTGCGCAAGTACCCGGAGGCGCTGATCCACATCGAGGGGAAAAGCGAAGGGCACGGCTGGGAGGAACTGACTACGTACCAGGACGAGTACGAGCACCCGCTCTGGCGGGAAGAGATGCGGGCACGGGCTGAAGGCGCCGGACACGGCGGTATGGATTACCTGGAGGATTACCGCCTGATCCAGTGCCTGCTCGAGGGGAAGCCGACCGACATGGATGTCTACGATGGCGCCACCCAGGCGGCCGTGATCGAGCTGAGTGAACGCTCGATCGCCGGGCGGGGTCGTGCGGTCGACTGCCCCGACTTCACCCGTGGGGTGTGGCAGAGCCGGGAGCCGCTCGGGATCATCGAGGGGTAGGGGGTTACTTCTTCACCTTCTTCACGGTGACCTTCTCGATGCCGAGATCCCGGGCGATCTTCACCAGGAGGTAGCCGGGATTGTCTTCACCACTGCCCTCGGGGATCAGGATGAGGAGGGCGATCCCCGGATTGCGATCCTTCAGCCGCCGGAGGGCACCCTCCACCTCATCGACAGGAACAGCGGACCGGTCCAGGAGCACCAGGCCGTCTTTATTCACGGTCAGCACCGCCCGGATCGGCACCGAGAGGCTGTCGATCCGGGCCTCTATAATCCTCTCAATTATCTGCTGCCCAATAATGGACTGCGCGATCTCGATGTGTGGAATCACATTGACTCTGATCTGCGGCTGTATCCTCAGTCGCTGCGGGGTCATCCGGATCTCCACAGTCCCGGTGAGCAGGCTGTCCACTACGAGAGCGGATCGGGCTATGATGACTCTGAGACTGTCGGCCACCAGATGGAGAGTCCCGGCACGGTCCATATCCAGGTCCACGGCAGCCCGTACCGAATCGATCAGGGCATGCCTGATAACATAGTCTGTCCTGATCGTATGGACCGGCACCTGGACGTAGGCCAGGATCTCGTTGCGGATTCTCTCGAAGGCGACGATCCCCTCCCCGAACCGCACCGAGCTGATCTCAAGCGCTTCGGTCAGGGGGTCCAGATCGCTGGTGCTGATTGTCACCTGGTTCTCCGGGTCGTCTCCCACGACGAGGATCTCTGTATACTGTCCCGGCTGCAGGAGGGCGATCAGTTCATCGATGAGTTCATCGATCTCATGACTGCCGGGGATCACGCGGGTGCTCATCGTCTTGTCTTGATGCACGGTCAGGACGAGGATCGTGTCGGGGGCCGCCTGGCCGGCTGACATCGCATAAGCCGGTGAGGTGAGACTTATGATCGCGCGGAAGGGGGCGAGTTCACCAAACGGGTTCCACACCATGGCCTGGAAGAGGAGGGAGGCGGCCACCGCCACTGTCGCGAGCGTAGCTCTCCGGGCCCAGCGGGGCAGCCGGCGGGATCGTGTGACGGGTTCTGCCCTCCCGGAGGGGAGCATCTCCTCGCGATCAAGACGCTGGAGTGTCTTATTCGCTAACGCTCCCCGGGTTTCTTCCGGCTGCCAGGCGCCGAGACGCTGTTCGAGGCTGCCATACGTTTCCCATTCGGCCCTGCATTCGTCGCACAGCTCCAGATGGAGCTCGATCTCCCTGGCATGCTCTTCGGGGAGTTCACCCTTCCGGTGATCGAGCAGATCTGACGGATCGGGATGTCTCATCGGATGTCACCTTCCTCCTGTGGGACCAGGATCTTCTTCAGTCTCATGACGCCGCAATACATCCGGGACTTGACCGTCCCGAGGGGGATACCGAGCGTTTCGGCGATCTCCCGATAGGTGAGATCGTGATAGTAGGAGAGCAGGATCACCTGCCGCTCGGAATCGGAGAGGGTCTGCAGGGCGGGATGAAGGATCTTGGCGACTTCCCGTGCCCTCTCCCCGGCCCGTTCGTCCTCGGATGCCGACATCAGGAACTCCGCGGCGATCTCTTCTCTCATCACCGCGCGTTCCCGCCGCTTCAGTTCGTTGAGACTCAGATTCGCGGCGATCCGGAAGAGCCAGCTTCTGAACCTGCCGCGCCCGGGATCGAATCGATCGAGATTTCCGAACGCCCGGATGAATGCCTCCTGCGCGATATCTTCAGCGTCATCGCGATCGGGCATGAAGCGTATCAGGAAATTCAGGATCGCGTCCGAGTGGCGGTGGACGAGCTGCTCGTATGCCCGTCGTTCACCTCCTCGAGCTCGATCCACCAGCATCTCGTCGGTCATCCGCGGCTCCTGTTGCCGGTCTCAGCAATGAGTGATCTCACTCTTACTACCGCGCCGGAAGCGGGATGGTTCGCAGAGATTCATTATGAAGGAGTCGGTCATCTTGAGTACACTCACCGGACCGGGGAGGGAAGATGCCGTTTCACGATTCAGAAAGAGCGGACAGAGGGATCCCGAGGCGTGAATTTACCAGGAGAGCGGGGTTCGCGACCCTCTCTCTCGCCCTTGGGGGATGCGCGACCGGCCGGAAGATGCGGGGAGAACAGCCGAACTTCATCTTCATCCTGATCGATGACATGGGGTGGAAGGACGCGGGGTTCATGGGAAGCCGGTACTACCGGACCCCGAATATCGACAGGCTCTCCCAGGAGGGGATGGTATTCACCGATGCCTACGCGGCCGCGCCCAACTGCGCGCCCTCCCGTGCCTGCCTGCTCACCGGCATGTACACTCCACGGCACGGCATCTACACCGTCAACAGTTCCGAACGGGGAGACGCCAGGCACCGTAAACTTATTCCAACCCCGAACGCCACCGAGCTTGACCCGGAGTTCACAACGGTGGTCGAGGCCCTGCAGGAGGCGGGCTACAGTTCCGCCAGCATCGGTAAGTGGCACCTGGGTGATGACCCCGGTCGTGGTCCCCTGAGTCAGGGATTCGATCAGAATGTCGGCGGCGGAAAATCAGGCCACCCGCCCTCATACTTCAGCCCGTATGGGATCCGCGCGCTTCCCGACGGCCCGGAGGGTGAGTACCTCACCGATCGACTCACCCGTGAGGCGATCCGGTTCATCGAAACGAACCGCGAGCAACCCTTCTTCCTCTACCTCACCCACTACGCGGTGCACACGCCCATCCAGGCACCCGGTGAGATTACAGCGAAATACCGCAATGCGCCCCCCTCCGGCGGGCAGAATGATCCAGTCTACGCCGCCATGATCGAGAGTGTGGATACGGGGATCGGCAGGTTGATGGACACGCTTGAGGAAACAGGTCTCGGCGAGGATACCGTAGTCATCTTCTTCTCCGATAACGGTGGACACGGCAGAAAAACCTCGATGGAACCGCTACGCGGCTCAAAGGGCATGCTCTACGAAGGCGGGATCAGGTCACCGATGATCGTTCGCTGGCCTGGGCGTATAGAGGCCGGTGCCACGTGCGGTGAACCGGTGACCATGGTCGATTTCCTGCCCACGATCCTCGAGATGGCCGGGGTATCACCGCCGGAGGAGCAACCGGTCGACGGCGTGAGTCTCATCCCCCTGCTGAGGGGAAGATCTGATCTCGACAGGGAAGCCATCTTCTGGCACTTCCCCGCTTACCTGGAGGCGTACGCGGGGATGGAGGGGCACTGGAGAACGACACCGGCCGGAGCCGTGCGGGCGGGGGAGTGGAAACTCATCGAATTCTTCGAGGACGGGAAGCTCGAGCTTTACAACCTTCATGACGACATCGGGGAGGAGCATGATCTCTCCGGCGTCCTGCCGGAACGAAGGGATGAACTCCACCGCCTGCTGCTCGACTGGCGCGCGGAAACCGGGGCGCCCGTTCCGGTGGAGCTGAATCCTCTCTTCGATCCGGATTCTCCTCCCGTACCCTGAACCTGTATCCGGGATCGGGTCAGCGTCGCCGGTCCCTTTCTGTTTCCCTCATCCGTCAATATCCAGGGAACCGGGTACGGCTTCAGCTCGTACGAAGGGGAACACCAGAGAAGGGACATCCTGAACATGGATGAAAACGTTGACGTTCGCGTCTATCTTTCAAATGGGGGACGTGTTGAAGGCAGGGTCAGGGATGTGGAAATCATCCGTCGCTGATTCCGGGCCGCACATAAACCGGAGAGGTACCTGATGAAGAGAACCGGCATCGTACTGGTTGGAGCACTCATTCTCCTGACCGGCTGTTTCGATATCGAGATGGGGATGAAGCTCGAGAAGGACCTGTCGGGTACCCTCGGCATGTCGATGACCATCGATATGGAGCCGATGATTTATACCATAGCAAGTATTCAGAAGTCATTTTCGGGTGAGGAAGGGCCGCCGACTGAAGCGGAACTGGCCGAGCTCCGCGCCGAGAAGATGGCGGAGATGGACGCTGACGAAGATTTCTCGAGTGAAGAGATACGCAGTGATGTGGAATCGGATCTTCCCGAGGGCTTCGAGCTGATAAGCGCCGACGCTGAACGCACCGGACTCGCGACCAGTTTTAATTTCCTGATCAGTTTCCCCCACATCAACCGCCTGAGTGAACTGGAGCTCAGCCAGCCAGGTGACGAACCTGCCGGTGGCGCAGCCGGCGAAATGGATTTCGATTCGATCTCCCAGCCGTTCCAGGGTCTGGAACTGATCGACGAAGGGCGAACCTGGCTTCTGGTGAGTGACGCGCCCAATCCCGTCGAAGATCTCGGTGAGCAGGAAAACATGATGTTCGACATGGATGAAATGTTCGACAATCTCTTCAGCGGCCTGCGCGTGGCAGTCACAATCGAGGTGCCGGGTGAGATCGTGGAGCACAACGCCACGAAGGTGGAGGGACGCAAGCTGATCTGGGAATTTTCACTCGAGACTCTGAAGAAAGGTGTCGGGACAGATATCGATCAGATCCGGGTGCGGTTCAGGAAGTAGGGGATCACACCCCCGGGCATGATTACCGGGTCAGGGGGAAGAGTTCCGATTCGGTACGCCCGTCCCGCATGATCTCACCGATGCGTGCTACGACGGCGGGGTAATCCGCGGCGACATTCTTCGATTCACCGATATCGCTGTCGAGATCGTACAGTTCGATTCCCTCCGCGATGCTTCGCCGAAACGCCTTCCAGTTGTCCAGCCGCACCGCCTGCCGGCCGTTATGCTCCCAGTAGAGGTAGTCGTGTTCCCACTGCCGTCGCGGGTGACCGAGAAGAGTCGGCAGGAGCGAGATGCCGTCGATATCGGTCGGAGCGGAACCGCCGACGACCTCCAGCAGCGTCGGCATCCAGTCCTGGAAGGCAGAGACGTGATCACTCACGCTTCCCGGCTCGATCATGCCGGGCCAGCGCGCGATCATGGGGATGCGGATGCCCCCCTCCTGCAGAGACACCTTCAGTCCACGCAGCTGCCCGGCGCTCTCGAAGAAGGCTGAATCGGTTCCCCCGTTAAACGTCGGCCCATTATCGCTGGTGAATACAACGAGCGTATCCTCATCGAGCCCCAGTTCTCGCAGGAGTGACATGATCTCGCCGATGCCGTGATCCATCCGGGTTATCATAGCCGCATACGCGGCCCGCGGTGTCGGATGGGGCAGGTAGCTCTTCTCTCCCAGATAGGGTGTCTCCGGAAATGCGCCCTGGTACTCCGCAAGCGAATCCCCGGGTACCTGGAGTGATACATGCGGGACGGGGAGGGGAAGGTAGAGGAAGAACGGGGTGTCCTGGTTCTCACGGATGAACCGGAGCGCGTCCTCCATCATGAAGTCCATGGAGTAATCCTTACCGGCGTATTCCCGGTACGAATCGGGATCGTGCGGATCCCGGTCGGCAGGGAGTCGCTGATGAGGGTAGAAGTATTCGTTCCCCTGCAGGATCTCCTTTTCCTCATTCCTCCAGAGATGGGTGGGATAGTAGTTGTGTGCCACGCGCTGGCAGAGGTACCCGTACCAGTGATCAAATCCCTGCCTGGTCGGTTCTCCCGAACTCCCCGGTCCGCCGAGTCCCCATTTGCCGATGGCTCCGGTTACGTAGCTCTCCCGCTGCAGCAGGGTGCCGATGGTAACGGTGTCAGCCGGCAGAGGGCGCTGACCCTCCAGGGCCGGATCGTGCCAGACGTCTCCCCGATCCGACATCTCGTCGTTGGCGCGGATATAGGAGTGGCCGGTATGTTTTCCGGTAAGGAGTACGCAGCGTGACGGCGCGCAGACAGAACTGCCCGAATAGTGCTGGGTGAATCGCATCCCTTCAGCGGCGATGCGGTCCAGATGAGGGGTGCGGATCTTCCTCTGGCCGTAACATCCGAGTTCGGCGTAGCCCAGATCATCTGCGACGATGAGGATGATGTTCGGCCTGCCGTGCCCACCTCGGGAACAGGTGGCCAACGGTGAGGACGCAAGTGCTGCCGTCCCGAAACCGACCCTCCTGATGAACTCCCTGCGTTCAAGCCTGTCTGACATCCGTACGGACCCCTGTTACTGGTGTCTTGTCATGTGACATGACACTGGTGCCTGTCAGACAGATACCGTCTCCCTGATCGTGCCGTCAACAGTAACAGTAATGTCATGGAACGGGATGTGCTTACCGCTTGCTGTCACGGCATCCCGGGTCAGGGTCGGGAGCCCGAAGCAGCAGGGCACCTCCATGTGGACGCAGGTGATCGACTTGACATCATTGGATTCGAGGATCGCCGTAATCTTCTCGCGATAGAATTCAGCGTCATCCAGTTTGGGACATCCCACCAGCAACACCTTGTCCTTCAGAAGGTCCTCATGGAATGAGGGGAAGGCAAAGGGCACGCAATCCGCAGTCAGCAGCAGATCCGCGTCCTTGAAATAGGGGGCGTTGACCGGCAGGAGCATGATCTGAACCGGCCAGTGCGTCAGCCGGGATACTCCCGGATGTGCAACTCCGGAGACTGGTTCCTCGAACACCGGGCGTTCGATCTCCCGGGAGATCGAACCGGGGCAGCCGCACGGTTCCGGCTCGGATGCCACCAGCTCCGGAGCGGGACCGTGTGCCGGTATCTCGATACCCTCCTCATCGAGGTATCCGATAGCCTCATCATACAGCATCATCTCACCGTGATCTTTCAGATGCTCGAGGTGGGCGGCGATCGTATTCGCGCCATGCTGTACGATGTTCGCCATGACCTTGCGCTCGTCGTACTCCTCTGCCTCGCGTTCGGTGACCGTCATCGCGCCCTCGGGACAGAACCCGATACACGCACCAAGGCCGTCGCAGAACAGGTCGCTCACCAGGCGGGCTTTCCCGTCGATTACCTGAAGTGCTCCCTCGGGACATTCCGGAATGCAGAGTCCACAACCGTTGCACAGGTCTTCATCAACCTCGATGATCTTTCTAAGCACTTCGTACCCCCATTGTCTCTGCGAGCCGGCTCAGCCGGGTTTTCGCAAGGTGTTCACGGAACTGTGTGTCGAGTGAGTCGAGCAGCTCTCCGAAAATGCACCCCTCATCGATGCACAGCTGGGTAGAGAGGAGGCATCCCTCAGAAGTGAGCGGCCCTTCCATCGTCTCATAGATCTCCAGAAGAGATACGGAACCGGCATCCTTCAGGAGCTGGAATCCACCCGCGGGTCCGCGCTGTGACCGGACAAAACCGTCGCTCTCAAGGGTTTTCAGCACCTTCGCCAGATGGGCGCTCGATCCTCCAAGGAGTTCGGCGATCTCTCTGGTGGAGATAACCTCGTCGGGCCTGTTCGCGAGGATGGCCAGGGAGTGGAGTGCCAGCGAAACCGCCTCCGGTATCTTGATTGCTCTCGGCATCGTTGATTCATACCTCCATGATTACTTAATCTGGTACTACAATACCAGATTAATCCCGCAGTGTAAACAGCAACCTCGATAGAGTGGGGAAGAGGCTGTTTCTGATGAATCCGTTCAGTCGTCCGATGCGTCCTCACCGGGGGGAGGCAGGATCAACTCATCGAGCGACCGCTTCGGTACGTGATGCCTGCCTTCTTCGTCACGCCAGTACCGGATATCACCCGTATCACCCACATTCTCCAGTATCACCTCTTCGGCCGGCTTGCCCAGGGCGAGTATGAGGAGTATCTCGAAGCGGGATTCATCGATACCGAGCACTTTTCTGATACCCCGCTTCTCAAAGGAACCGATGACACATCCACCCAGACCCCTTTCGGTCGCTCCCAGCATGATGGCATGAGCCGCGATACCGTGGTCGCAACTGAAGCTGGACGTGATCTCGGTGTCTCCGAGGATGACGATATAGGCGGTGGGGCGCTCTCCCTCCCCGGGACCCTTCCACTCCTCGAGATATCCGGCCCATCGCAGGTGGGGGAATATCCTCTCACCGGTTGCTCTGTCACTGCAGAGGAAAAACTTGAGCGGCTGCAGGTTGGCGCTGGATGGCGAGCAGCGCGCGAAGTCGATCAGTTCCTCCAGCGTCCCGCGGTCGACGGTTACCGACTCATCAAAGCGACGGTAACTGCGGGTGTTCATGATCAGTTCTTTCAGCATTACTGCCTTTCCTCCCGTGCGTATCTGATCTCACCACCGACGATGGTCAGATCCACCTGTGAACCCGGTATTTCTTCTTCCAGAATCGTCATGATGTCCTGAGAGAGAACCACGATGTCTGCGAGTTTGCCCGGTTCCAGCGATCCCTTGAGATGCTCCTCGAATGCGGCATACGCGTTGTTGATCGTGTATGAGCGCAGCGCCTCTTCACGGGTCATCTTTTGCTCGGGATAGAAGACCGTCCCATCCCAGCACAGCCGTGACACTGAAGCATGGAAACTGGCAATCGGATCGATAGACTCAACCGGGACATCGGTCCCGTTGGTGACCACGACGCCGAGATCGATGAAGGTCCTCCAGAGATATGCTCCTTCCTCAGCGCGCTGTTCGCCCAGTTTTTTCAGCACCCAGGGGCCGTCGGAGGTGCAGTGGATCCCCTGCATCGCAGCGATGACACCCAGATGGAGGAAGCGTTCGATGTCATCCGGATGAATGTGCTGGGCATGCTCGATCCGCCACCGGAGGTCGGTTGCCTCCGGGTTTGCTATCATCACCTTCTCATAAATGTCGAGCGTCTCCCGATTGCCCCGGTCTCCGATTGCGTGGGTCGCGACCTGGAATCCGTACTTCACGGCTATCTCGCACGTCCTGGTGATATCCTCTATGGGTTCGAGCATCAGACCGACGCTGGTTGGCAGATCGAGATACGGTTCAAGCAGCCAGGCCCCGTGAGCACCGAGCGCGCCATCGATCTGGCGCTTGATGCAGCGGACGGCAACGTGGTCGTTCCCCTCCGGGATGATCAGGTATTCGGGCAATCGCCGATCCATCTCCTCGTTCGTTTCACGCCTGACCATCAGGTAGAGGCGGAGTCTCAATTCGCCGTTGGCGTCGATCTCCCTGATCCGGTCGATATCGGCAAAGTTGATTCCAGCATCGTGGAAAGTAGTTATACCCTTCGAAAGTGCCTCGTTGGTTGCCAGTTCTACAATCTGCCGGAATTCAGCCTCCACCTCGGCCTGCGGACGTCCCTCGGAGTCTCGAGCCCGTGCCCGATCCACGATCCGCTGAGCTGTTTCACGCAGGAGCCCGGTTGGATTGCCGCGGCTGTCCCTGATGATTTCTCCTCCCGGTGGATCAGCCGTACGCGCCGTGATCCCCGACTTCTGGAGCGCCATTGCGTTCACGAAGCCGGCGTGACCGCTGGCGTGGGTGAGCTGTACGGGATTGCGTGGTGAGACCGCACTCAGATCGTGATGGAGAGGAACACCATCGACGGTCTGTGCGGGAAGAGAGTCCCATTTCTCCTGATGCCAGCCCCGTCCCAGGATCCACTCACCCGGTTCGACTTCCCTTGCGGCCTCGGCCACCATCTCGACGATCTCTGCCCAGTTGGCAGTGGTGGTGAGATCGAGGACCATCTTCGCCCGCCCGAGACTTGTGAAATGACCATGTCCCTCGATGAATCCGGGTATCGTGAGTCGGCCTTCAAGTTCAATCACCTCGGTGTCAGGACCGATATACCTGCCGATCCTCCTGTTGCTGCCGATCGCGGTGATGGAGTACCCGTTGACGGCAATGGCCTGCGCCTGTGGGCGCGAGTCATCCACCGTCACAATGTTGCCGCGCATGAGCACCATATCGGCCGGTTCGACCGATCCGCTGCAACCGGTGAGGCAGATTGCCGCGATGGCGACTGACGCCACGATGGTGATGTGACAGGTCGGGAATTCCTGCTTCACGCTGATCTCCTCTCAAATACTGTGAATTCACCTGATAGTAGCGAAGGGATGGTAATGCGTCGAGCAGCTCATGTGCCGTTAGATGAATCCCGACAGAGACAGGTATCGGATCCCGGATATATCGTATAATCTGGAGGCGAGGCCATGATCCTGAGGGAACTGAAAGATCTGATCGCGACCACGATCCGGGTATGGAAGCTTGACCACGCCGCTCGTATGGGCGCCGCCCTGGCTTTCTATCTGACCACTTCCGTTATTCCAATGGCCATCCTGAGCCTGATCATCCTTGGAAACGTGATGGGAGCCACCGCCGCCGAGGGACAGGTACATATCTCTCTGAGTGCGGCCCTGGGGGATGAGACCGCCCGGTTTGTCGAAAACCTCGTCCTTTCAGCCGCCAGACCGGGAGGGGGAACAGCCGCCATCTTCGGTATATTCATCCTTGCGGTCATGGCTTCCAACATGTTCCACCACATCAGGAATTCACTCGATGTGCTCTGGGGCGTGCGGGGTCGACAGGCTCCCCTGAAGACATTCCTGATGGGGAGGTGGATCTCGGTGCTCCTCATCCTCGGAGTGCAGCTCATCCTGCTGGGTCTCTTCGCGGTGGGTATGCTCGCCTCATCGGTCATCCCCTACATCATCAGCTGGTTCCCATCGCAAGTGGGATTCCTGACACACGTTGCGTATGACGTGATCATTTTCGTTGAGGTTTTTCTGCTCGTCTGCGCTATCTACTGGTTGCTTGCCCGGGCACAGCTCCGGTGGCGGGTGATCTTCGCGGGAGCGGCGTTCACCTCCTTCCTCTTCATTGTCGGGAAGTACCTGCTGGCGCTGAGTCTCAGCATCAGCAACATAGCCTCGATCTACGGCGCGTTCGGCTCCCTGCTGATACTGCTCCTCTGGTTCTTCTATATCGCCCAGATATTCTATCTGGGAGCGGAATTCACGAAAGTCTACTCCGACCGGGTCCAGGAACGTATCTCCAACGGGCTCCTATGATTCGGGATCCGAGACGAAGGCGTAGAAATCCATCTCGTTGGCATCGAGGCCGTTCATATAGACATACCGGCTCGCGAGTCTGGCGGCGAAGAGCGCCCTGAGGTAGACGTCCGGCACGCGTTTGCGCAGTTCCCGGATCGGCACCAGCTGCAGCAGCACATCAGGACAGGTGGCCTGCAGAACCCGCTCGAAGAGGTCTTTCTTCTTCCAGAGATCGGTTGAGGCAACAGCATCCGTGATGATATTGATCTTCCGGCTCAGGAGATCGATGAGGAGAGAGCGGGGGGTGCCCTTTCCGGTGTGTTCGCGCCAGATCAGTTCGAACTCGAGCCTGGCATTCTCCCTGATGTGTTCAAGGATGTCCTGCACGTACTGCTTCCTGAACGGCGGGATCTCCCTGCCCCTGACACACATGTGCTCGCTGAATTCATCGTCTGTCAACGCAAGGTCGGCGAGTACCTCCAGAGAGGAGGAGGTCACACCGCCCTTGTTGGTGGCGGCATCCTTGTAGAGGATCACCCCCTTCTCCTCGAGGCGAAGTCGAGCCTCCTCGGTGATGAAGAGGTTCGCGCCCTCGACGATGAACTGGAAACGCGGTTTGCCCCGCTCATCCATCACCTCAGTCCAGTTGTTGATGTTGATGGAAGCCGGCCTTCCTCCGCAGGGTACGAAGAGGTCGGCGCTGAACTCCGGACGGAGGTGGAAGGTGTTCCGGAGATCCAATCCGCTGGCGATCATGGTTCCCCCGGGCAGTCTGACGTTCTTCTCCTCCACCGTGACGAGGAACCCGTTGTCGGAGAGGAGAGAGCGGTTGAATTCCCTGACCGGCACCCGCTTTTTTGCGAGTCGTCGCAGTTCCTTCCGGTCAAGCCCCGACGGATCGTGGAGTACACCCGACCCGTCGACGATGGCGAGGATCCGGTCCTTTGAGATGAGGATCTCGTTGCTGCCGAGGTCGCCGTCAGGCCCACCGGTCATCACCTTGGTGATCTGATTCTCTTTCAATCCCCTTCTGGAGAGTATCTGGAGTACGTATTCGTGTACCGAATGCGTGGTCATCCCATAGAGATCATGCGGGATGCCGCCCATGTTGACGGGTCTGCCGGTGGTGAACGCCTTCCAGAAAGGATAACCGCGCTGGCGAGCTCGTTCCGAGGCCCAGTCCATCTCATCGGCGGTCCCTTCATCGGGCCCGAGAAAGAGGAGGATCTCCTCCCCGAAATAGTCGACGGTCCCCTTGGAAGGCAGGATCAGGTCGAGGAGGCCATCGATGTATTTCTTGAAGGCGAATTCGGCCGAATCGGGATACCGCCAGTGGAGCAGGATGGTGCCTTTCGAACCACCTTCCGGGATGTCCTTGTTCTTTTGCTGCTGGGTATGCGCAAGGTTGTAGTTTTCATCGAAAAGGGAGTCGGAATTTTTCTCATGAGCGATCCGGCCTCGTGATCGTATAAGTCTGATCCCTCCGCGGGCGATGTCCCGGAACCGGATATGGAATCCCCTGAACTCGCTGCCGAGGACGAGGATGATCCCGTACGGTTTTTCGGGGTAATCGATCGGGTTAAGGAATCCGGGATCGAGATGGAAGGCCAGAGAGGTCTTCTCCCGCTGGTAGAAATTCGTCTTCAGGGTCGATTCGATAAAGAGGAGTACCGCCCCGAAAATGGTCCGGTCAGATTCACGATCGATCATGTCGTTGAGGATCTGCCCCAGATCCTCGATACAGGTCGGGATGTCATGGTCCGCTTCGTTCGGATTGAATTTCCGGTCGAAGCAGGTGAACGCGATCTTCAGGGCTTCATGGTTCTTGACGAAGGCGTCCCAGATTCGGGATCTGTCGAACGAAACACTCGCAAGCCGCGACCTGAGGTTCCGGAGGATGCCCACCATCTCCGGTTCGTTCTCGAGAGCCCCCACCAGTGTGACATACTCGTTATCGTACTCCCGCAGGAACTGATGCGCGAAATCACAGGCCGCGTAACCGAATACCGTCTCCTGCGCGTCCAGGTCCCCCGTGCGGAACAGGAGTGAGAGAGGAGAGTCGGGGATAACGTAGACAAGGCTGATGTCCTCTATCAGATCTTCGATCAGTTTCTGGTCGAGGATTCTGTCCAGATAGAGGGCGTAGATCGTCCGCCCGTTCGCGAACTGCTCGATGTACTTCCTGTTGGAGACCAGGCCATGGGAATCGAACACGTCAGAGATGTTCGAAAAGAAGCGGGAACCGGAATCCTGGTTGATCGAGACCATGATCCGCAGCTCATCGGTATCCTCGGGATACGATACTTCGATAAGCGGACTCTCCCAGCTGCAGGAGGCATTGAGTATCCGCTGATACCGGGTATAGGTCTCCTTCATCGTTCTGTCGAGGAAGCTGGTACTCGCGACCTGCCTGATATCGGTGCCATCATCACAGATGATTGGCCGGGGAAATTCCGGCATCTCAACGACGTACATCCGCAATGGAACCTGTCCCGGGCGTGAGCCGGTCGTGCGGTATGATTGCAGGCGGCAGTTCGGATAACGCTGTTCGATGCGCCGCTCCACCTCGGTAGCGGTCTGGTGATGGTCGTCGATCAGGTAGGTGGCGCTGCTCTCCCGCTCGGTATGCAGGTCGATACTGAGCTCACGATCTTCCCGGAGTGCCGCGACGATCTCGGCGGCCTTGACAGCCTCGATATGGCCGGCAATGGTCTCGACCGGTGTGGTCAGGTAGTAGTGCTCAGGCAGGCCGAGCCCGGTGCTGAACCAGTCGATGATCTCCCGCACGGCTTTCTCATCGAAATGCCCATGACTGATGATGGTCTTTTCGATCTGATCCAGCTGTGCTTCCGCGAGGACGGATTGCTCCGCTATCTCAGCGAGTGTTCTCATGCCTTCTTCCTCCCCTGTCGCGAACATCGGTACGCCGTTGCCTGCATTGAAACGATACTCAGCCCTCATTAGTGTGACAATCGAGTATGATATTTCTGGTCGCGTTGATACTTGCCCGGATCGGGCGCGCGGGTGAGGGTGAATATGAGTGATCCATCCTATCTGGCATTGTTCTCTTCAGGGGAACTCGAAGAGAGGGCAAACGGGCTCACCGCCCGATTGCGCTTCTGTTCGCTCTGTCCCCGCGTGTGCTCAGCCGACCGGGCGGATCCGCGTCAGGCGTTCTGCGGTATCGGTCTCGAAGCCCTCGTTTCCTCCGCACAACCGCACTTCGGTGAGGAGCCGCCGATCACCGGTACCCGGGGCAGCGGCACCATTTTCTTCGCCGGCTGCAGTCTCAGGTGCTGGTTCTGTCAGAATGCCGATATCAGTCATGGAAGAGCAGGGCGCCCCGTCGAGGCCGGCCAACTCGCGGGGTTGATGCTCAACCTTCAGTCCATGGGGTGTCACAATATCAACCTGGTTACTCCCTCTCACGTGGTTCCGCAGATCCTCTCCGCACTCGTTCTGGCCGTAGAGGAGGGACTCACGATTCCGCTGGTGTACAACTCCGGAGGATACGACTCGGTCGATACCCTGCGCCTGCTGGACGGGATCGTGGATATCTACATGCCCGACTTCAAGTATGCCGACCCGCTGCACGCCAGACGGCTGTCGGCCGCGCCCGACTATCCCGAGACGGCACGGTCCGCTCTGAAGGAGATGCACCGCCAGGTGGGAGATCTCCGGACCGACTCGGCGGGGATGGCGGTGCGGGGACTGCTCGTGCGCCACCTCATTCTGCCGGGAGATCAGGCGGGTACGGCCGAATGCATGCGTTTCCTGGCCCGGGAACTCTCCCCTGACACCTGTGTCAACATCATGGCCCAGTACCGCCCGCTCTATAAGGCCTGGCGCCGGCCGGAGGTGAACCGGCCGCTCCGGATGGATGAGTATGAGTCCGCGCTGGAGGCGGCCCGTGCAGCCGGAATCAGACGGTTCGCCCGCTGATCGTCCCTGCCGGGTGATGGTGGACTGCTCTGAGAGGACCGGATACGATTATGGAAGCAAACCTGGCGAGGAACCTGTCGGAGAAACCGCAGCCGGTCGGGATTCGGCGCCGCTCGAATGCGACGGTTGTCGCGTGACTGGGCACAAGGAGGTGACATTGATGCCGACATTCATTCTGATGACGAAACTTGGGCCCGACGCGATGCGTGATCCCCGGGGACGGAAGGCGGTCGGGAAGGCCTGGATGGAGAAGGTCCAGAAGCTCTGTCCCGACGTGAACTGGATCGCCCACTATGCCATCCTCGGTCCCTACGATTTCATGGATATCTATGAGGCGCCCGATGACGAGACCGCCCACCGGGTCTCGTTGATCTCCCGGAGTGAAGGGGCCGTCACCGCCGAGAGCTGGGGGGCGCTCCCCTACGAACGGTACGTACCGCTCGTAGAGGAGGTCGAGAAACTGGTGGGCTGATCCCCGGATTTATTTTCCTGGATCGTCGAGGATATCGCGCAGTTTCCGGGACAATTCCTGCGGGGAGAAGGGTTTCGTAATAAACTCGACGCCCTCGTCAAGTACACCGTGATGGACGATGAAATCGTCGGTGTAGCCGCTCATGAAAAGAACCGGCACTTCAGGATAGAGGGGTTTGAGCCGGTCGGCGAGTTCCGCGCCGCTCTCACCGGGCATGATGACATCGGTCAGGATCAGGTCGAGATCCTGCTTCTCACTCTTACAGAACTCCCACGCTTCTGCCGGAGAGCCGAAGTCGAACACCCGGTAGCCGAGTTCCGTCAGGGTTTCCGCGACAAAGGCACGAACTCCTTCTTCATCTTCCACCAGGAGGATGTTCTCGTGGCCATGCAGGAGGTTGGTGCTCTTCTCCGGTCGGGTGAACGCTTCCGGGGAGCCTTCGTGAACCGGCAGAAAGATCCTGATGGTCGTACCCGAATCCCTGGAGCTTTCGACTTCTATCGCGCCGCCACTCTGTTTCACGATCCCGTAGACGGTGGCCAGTCCCAGTCCACTCCCCTGCTCCTTGGTCGTGAAGAACGGCTCGAATACCTGCCGCCTGGTCTCTTCATCCATGCCGACTCCGGTGTCGGAGATGCTGACACGGACGTAGGGTCCAACCGTCATGTAGGGGTGTGTCTTTATGTAATCCTCACCCAGCTGAACGTTTGTGGTCTCGATGGTGAGTGAACCACCCTTCGGCATGGCGTCCCGCGAATTCACTACCAGGTTCATGAATATCTGTTCCAGCTGGGTGGGATCGAAGTAGATGGATTTGACATTGCTGTCCGGCCGGATTTCCAGATCGATATCCTCACCGATAACACGGCGGAGCATCTTCTCCAGTTCGGCGAGGATCTCGTTGATGCTCACCACCCGCGGGGAGGATATCTGCCTGCGCCCGAATGCCAGCAGGCGCCGGGTCAGTTCTTCGGCGTGCCCGGACGCCTTCTGGATCGTGGCGAGTCGCTCGCGCATCGGGTCATCCTCTCTGAGCGACATCATACCGAGCTGCGCGTTGCCCGAAATGATGGTGAGGATGTTGTTGAAATCGTGGGCGACGCCGCCTGCCAGCCGCCCGATAGCCTCCATCTTCTGGGCCTGCATCAGCTGCTGCTCCAGAACCCGTCGCTCGGTGATGTCGGCAAATGTGGCCACACCGCTCACAGGAACACCATCCTCATCGTGGATGAGCGTGACGGTTACCATGATCCAGGTTACGGAGTCGTCGGGAGGCTGGAGACCGACGATTGTGTCCCTGACCGACCGGTTCTCCTTGAGGGCGACGATCCAGGGCGCTTTCTCGAAGGAGAGGTTATTGCCATTCTCACCGAGAAGAGTCCAGGCCGGCGCCCGGTACCCGGGCTCATCGCCCTCAAGCCGCTCAAGCCCGAGGATCACTTCGGCCGCCCTGTTGGCACGTTCGAACGTGCCGTCGGCATTTACCCAGATGACCCCCTCAACCATGGTCTCAAAGAGCGTTCGCAGGCTGTGCTCGCTCGTCTGCAGTGCTTCCTCCGTCAGCTTCCGGCTGGTGATGTCCCTGACGAATTCGACCACACCGGTGACGTTGCCGGTGTCGTGGTCGATGATCGGATAACTGTACAGTTCGACCCACTGAATGGGGGAACCCGGGAGCCCCGGGACGATCTCCTGTTCGGTCTGCCCCGATTCGATACAGCGGATGGTGGGGCAGGGGTCGCAGGGCGTATCACTGTTGTGATAGCACTCGTGGCACTTCTTCCCCTCCAGGGGCATGTTCTCGGCGTACCACTCCTTCATGATGTTGTTCACGCGCCGGATCGTCAGGTCGGTATCGAGCACACTGATGCCGTCCTGGATGCTCTCGAAGACGCTGTCGAGGAAGTGTTCGCTCTCCCTGAGTTCCTTTTCGGCCACCATCCGTTCATTGATGTCACGGACGATGATCAGATCGGCCGTCTGGTCCTGATAGGTAATGAGGCCGGCGTTAACCTCAGCATAACTGGTACTGCCGTCCTTTCTCAGGAAGGCCGATTCGTAAACCGCCGGGACCGATTCACCCCGCATACGGCGCTGGTAACGTTCCATGACTTCGTCCCGAACGTCGGGATGGATGTACTGCATAATCGGGGTATCGATCAGTTCCTCGATCTCGTATCCGA
>SDBT01000316.1_pt1 | contig 74021 bp, 123 predicted proteins | sample 2277101 | NCBI WGS metagenome assembly SDBT01 (sample SAMN10404973, study PRJNA504765) | marine sediment metagenome | isolation source: marine sediment core GS10_PC15, 103 cmbsf | place: Arctic Ocean: Southern Knipovich Ridge | collected 2010
CCACGACGACGACTCCGGATGGGGCTCGCACACGTTGGAGGCGACCGGAACCTTTCAGGCGGTCAGCGCGGAGATCGACACGAACGACCTCCTGCGGATCATCGCGTGGAACGAGGCGACACCGGGCTTCGAGTATTACGAGATCGTTTTGGCGGCACCTTTTACGATCGATCAAGATCGTTATCGTTGGTCTAACGACGACGGTACAGAAGTAACCGCTACGTATAACCAACTGCTTAACACACTCATCACAGTAGGTGATGAGGTTGGCGCGGACTTCGATTTTGGTGATGTGTTACGTCTTCGTATTATGTATGAGGAGACGGGTGGAGACGCAGCCGGTGTCGACCAAGACGGTCAGCTTCAATATCAAGTCGACGCCCTTGGCTGGAATGACGTAAACGCTGGCTCTTCTGTGGTACAGTCGATCGCCTCGCAGCTTGTCGATGCCGCGGATACAACAACGACACGACGACTTGGTGGCGGAACTTTTGTTACGCCTAACGCCGGGCAGGATGAGGTGAACGGTCTTGCAGGAGGTACCACCCTCGATCCAGGAGCCGGCGAAGAGTGGGAGTTCGAATTCTCCTTCCAAGTGATTGCTAACGACGTCAACGACGGTGAGAGTATTACTTTCCGGGTGCTTCATGACGGTGCAGTCCCTGATACTACAACACAGACGCCAACGATTACTGTCGATAAGGTAGTTACAGGAATTCGATCTGATCGAATGCTTATTGGTCACGGGCAGGGAATGCGCTCTTAATGGTTACGGCGGCAATCAAACACTTCTTTCTCGAAGATCAAGTCTGGGCCCTTCCAGGGTTCATAGTTGATATTATTCTCGAGGCCGCGTTTGACGTTACCGGGAATCTCGAGTCCGCTTTTGATATCGCGCAGCAGATTGACGCCGCGTACGATACTACGATACAATTAGACATAGACACAACGTCTTAGGAGGTTGATATGACACATACTGAAGTCAATCTCGATATCGTACTCGTACAGGGGGACGATTTTCAGTTTCGCTTTACGTTAGTGACCGATGAAGGTGTTACCGATATTACCAGCGCCACTGTGACAGCGTCTTTGAAGTCTGAGATTTCGGGCTTACCGGTTCTCGCGGGTAAGGCGTTAGCTATTACGGATGCTACTGCCGGCAAAGCTACTCTTACTATAACGGGCGCGGAAAGCGTATTGTTCATTCCTGAAGGTAGATTTAGGGGCGACGTGAAAGTTGTCTTTAGTGATGCGTCCGTACGAAGATTCGGACCCTATTCATTTCAAATGCGGGAGGCTATTACCTAAGTTGAAAAATCGATTTAGTACCTTGAGTAACAGACAACGTATTTATTTAGCTGGATTTTTAGATGGTGAAGGATATTTCGGAGTTGGGAAAAAGGGAACACGAACCTACTCTCCAGCCGTTGAAGTTCATCAATCGGGCTACCGAGCGGCAGTTCTTATGGACGAACTTCACGAACTACTCGGAGGCTCGTTAGATCATAGTAGCCAGAAGCCGTGGTATAAGGGAGATAATCGTCATCCCGTATCTCGGCGGTTACGGTGGTCCGGAGCTACAGCAAGAGAGCTCTGCGAAGTCCTTCTTCCCTATCTAAGATTCAAATCTCCTCAAGCCCAGCTGCTGGTGGATTGGCCCTTGCGGCGGTCCGGGAGAGTCTCCGATAAAGTCAAGCAGCAGAATCAAGCCATTTTAGAAGAACAGGAGAGTGTTTATTTGCAAATAAAAGACCTAAATACTCAGAAATAACCTCTCTATATACACACACCGCCCCTACGACGCAGGGTGCATAGTCCCCGTGGGTGCGAAGAGAATACTAGTATTAGCGACGCTTCAATTCAAGCGTGGAGGATAGTATGGAAACAGTTGCAAGTCTACTCGAGCAGCGCCAGGTTCTCGTAGGAGAAGCCAAGGACGTGCTCAACGATGCCGAGCAGCAGGATGTAGGGTCGACCGAAAGAGCCGAGCTTGAAGTAAAGTTCGACGCTATGATGGTTGATGCCGACGTCTTAGCTACGCAGGCAGAAGAGCTTCGTAAGTCAGAAGATCGCGAAAAGCGACTCGCTGCGGCCGAAGCAGGTGGCGAAGACGCAGAGCGTCGTGAGGAGTCAATCCGAACTCGCAAGATGATTCGCGCCGATGGTTCCGAGACCGACCCCGATCAAGACGAAGTTGAGAAGCGACAGCTTCACATGAACGTCTTCTCGACGTGGCTCCGTCGCGGTATGGCTCAGGTTATTGAGCCTGACCATCTACGTATTCTCCAGGAAGAGATCGACGCCCAAGGTGGCTTCCTCGTCCCTGAAGATATGCGTACTGAAATGATTCGTAAGATCGCGACACACACTGTTGTGCGCGCGAACGGAGCTAAGGTCCTTAACACAACCCGCGATCGTGTGGTTGTTCCTAAGCTCACAGGTGGCGATGACAACTTCACTTCTGCGGTTGACATTGTATGGGCTGACGAGCTTCTTGGTGAAGATGAGGGTCTTACAGAGCCTACCTTCGGTCAAGTAACAGCCGAGGTCCACAAGATGCTTGCTAAGACTCGCATCTCTAAGGATCTTCTCGACGACTCCGCTATTGATGTTGTCGCCCTTCTCACAGACCTGTACGCTGAGGCGTTCACTCTTCGTGAGGACGAGGCCTTCCTCGTAGGTAACGGAATCAAGAAGCCTATTGGTATCTTTACAGATCCCGGTAGTGACATCACCCGAGTAAACTCCGGGAATGCCAACGATATTACTGCTGACGGTCTAATTGATCTCGCGTACTCACTACCACTTCAGTACCGTGATGGCGCGAAGTTCATTATGCGCCAGGCGACTGAGCGTGACGTACGTAAGCTCAAGGATGGTAACGGTCAGTACCTCTGGCAGCCTGGTCTTCAGGTCGGTACCCCAGGCGTAATTCTCGGCTGGGAGATTCTAACTTCAGAGTTCGTACCGGCTATTGCTGCCGGCGCCGAGCCAATCTTCTTCGGTCAGCTTTCCGGATACTGGATCGTTGATCGTGCTGGCATGACTATGCAGCGCCTCAATGAGCGTCACGCGGAAATCGGCCAGGTTGGATTTGTCGTGGACAAGCGTGTTGGTGGTCTTGTGACTCACCCATTCCAGATGCGCTTCCAGACGATCGCTGCTTAATAATCGGATAGTGGGGGGCCTACCTAGGTAGGTCTCCCTTTTACACCTGTCGCGGGTGCGCAACGAAACGCGACTAGGGAAACATAATGGGAAACATTCACACGCTAGAGGCGCATCTGGATATGCTGCGCCACATCGATCCCGACGCGTTGACTGCAACAACGCACGACGGGTTCGAATGGCTTAACATGGCTGAGTATGGAGCGGCAACATTCTTGATTAGTGTTGGTACGCTTGGTTCTTCAGCGACGTTCAATGCTATCGTACAGCAAGCGTCTGATTCTGGTGGTACTGGTGTCAAGAGCGTCACTGTCGATAATGACGGATCAACGGATCTTGAAATCACTGAACTTACTCAGGCGGGTACTGACGAGAGTGATCAACTTGTACTACTTACCGTGAAGTACAAGGATATGGACGAACCAAACGATTTCACGCACGTACGTCTTCGTATTACCGTGGGCACAGCGACATCTGATGGTGGAGCTACAGTTACGCGCTTCCGTAAGACTGGCGAGCTAGCTTAATCGTGGATGGTCGTCGATTAGTCTTAATGCGACTACCGGAAATGATGGTAACGCGTGTCATTGTTACAGCTCGAAGAGGTACAGGGTCAGATTCAAAGCGATCTATCCGATACGGTTATCCAAGCGATGATCAATCGCGAAGAAGCCGAGGTAAATCGCCGATTCGGTCAGGTCATTACGGCTCGGACTGAAGTCTACGACCATGTACTTAGTGATACTGTTTGGGTCGCTCAACCTGTAGATAGCACAAAGGCTATTGTGGTTGAGCAATCTAACGACAACTTCGTTAACACTGACACTCTTACTACAACAGACTATCGCGTATTCGCAAACGAGGGGCGCTTTGAGCGCCTCTCGTCTAGTCTATCATTAGAAACAGATGTTCCTAGAACTACCGTCCGATTCAAACGGGATGTGCGAATTACGTATACGCCCGAGGACGATACGCAGGAACGTAAGTCTGTAGTTCTGGAATTAGTACGTCTGGCCCTCTCCCGTCAGGCTATGCTAAAAGAGTCAATCGGACAGGGAGACTATAGTTTCACTGCACCCGAGAGTTGGGAACAGCTTCGAGAAGAGCTTATTCGACGTCTCGAACGGTTTCCGGCAGTAGGAGGATTATAAATGGCTCGTACAAATATTCCAATTCAAAGCATGGATCCTAACGGAAACGTGCTTATTACGCTAACTGCAGGCGACGCATCAAACGATATGGAGTTCCTCAATGATGGACGCTCTGTACTTATGGTCGTTCAGGGGGCTTCAGGCACACCCACCGTGACAGTGGTAAGTGTGGCTGACGCTATTGGACGTACTGGTGATATCGCTCAATTAATGGGAATCAATACTACTCGTATCTTTGGGCCTTTCTCACCAAAGGGAGCTTGGAATCAATCAAGCGGGAAAATTAATCTCGATCTTGATACAGATACCAACACAACAGTTGCGGTGATTCGACTTCCATAATGAATACTTCTGTTCGAGGCGAAATTGAATTCTTTGACGGTGTCTTCTGGGGCTTGAGAGAGCTCGAGGAGTACACTCCGTTTGAGGAACTCAAAGAGGCTGAAGACGGATACACGTATGGTCTAGTTGAGGGAGTTCCAATAAGATTCGTTTCTTCTCCAAGAACCTTTGTCAGTCTCTTTATCTCAGAAGAAGTGGCTTTCGTATAATGGCTTTCGCGGGGATGCTTATCCATGAGTGTACAATAGAACGTCGAACCGATGGTGCTACTGACGACTATGGACAGCCATTCAGTAATTTGGATTGGAACGATCTAAGTACTCCAAAATGTCGATACAGTCCTAAGGTCTCAAATATTCGAGGTCTTGGCGGTATCATTGGTGAGGGAAATCGAGTAGCTTTTCGAGATGCCGTAAAGCAGATCTCAATCATCCTTTTCCCAAACACCACGGACATTGGCGAACAAGATCGAATTAAGAATATAAAGACACGAGATGGTACAGTGATTGTACCTGGACCCCTAAATGTGATCCTCGTACGAACTCCTGTAGCCGGAGCGATGTCGCATCACGTGACTGCAGTTGTAGAGGAGGTAGTATAATATGCCTCGTCCCCCATTTGAGATAAACGCCGATTTTATTCTTTCAACGAACAATATCCCTGAGTATCTAAAAGTTACTGATGAAGTAAACGTAGCGGTGGTAAAAGAAATGGCCCGAGTAGGTATCGCTCACATGAAAGCCACTGTGACGGTGCGTACGGGAACTCTAAAACGTTCCATTAAAGCCGACAAGCCTTCTCAGCACCGAGATCGTACATTAGAAGCTAAGACTCGGGATCTTGGTCATCCCGTTCCAGATCCGGAAGTTGTAGGGGATGTCGCTTCATTAGTAGTAGGTGGGACAACTAACTACGCGCTTATCCAAGAAACACGAAAGCCTTACATCCAACCGGGTTTTGGTAGAATAGCCGCAGAGGCTAGATTTATTATCGCTCGCGAAGGTAAGAGATATAACGGAATTCGATAATGCCTGTAGCAGATCCTCGTGACTTCCAGGATCCCATTGCGGCACTTATTGAGCATCTTAAGGTCCAAGAAGCAATTACGGACCTTACGGACAGACGTATTTTTGGAGACGCCCTTCCACCTGAAGCCGGTATGCCAGACTACGCATACACAATTCGATGGAGTGGTGGAGGAGCTTTTGAAGAACTAGCAACCATTATTCGTCCCCGTCTTGAGGTACGAGCATATGGTAAAACGGACCAAGACGCCGCTAGACTTTACTGGCGGGCCTTTGGTATATTACATGGGTTAGAGAACCTAATTGTAGGGAACGCACGGATATTGTCAATACTGTTTGACCCGGGCCCAGCGGCGCTTATAGACGAGACACTCAACACGCCGTTCAAATTGGGATTTATGAGTGTGATAGCGCAGTTTGGGGATCCGTAGGAGGAATCTAAATGAGTTTTGAAACAATTCTAGTAGGATCAGGTGAGCTTTTCGTAGCTCCTGTTGGAGAAGCGTTCCCTTTGGTGGACGCAGCTCCTGTGGGGAACTGGGCAAGCATGGGTGAAATTGATGGTGGGGTGACAGCAACCCATGATCAAACCATCGATGAACATATGATCGACAGCGAGTCAGGCTTTGTAAAAGCTACCCGCTCGGGTGAGACTCTTGTGATCGCTGCGAATCTCGCAGAAGCTACTTCCGCGAATCTCGCGAAGGTCCTTGATGATCAGACTGTTGGTACTGATACCACGCCAACTCGAAATATTACACCTCTCTATCGTAGTGATGGTGTTGTAGCCGAGCACGCATTCCTCTTTAGGGGTAATAGCCCTTCAGGGGCGTTTAGTGCTCAGTACGAACTTCCCCGAGGCTACTTTGGTGGTACGACAGCTCGATCCTTCACAAAGGATGCGAAGACTCTGACACCCGTAGAGTTCCATTGCCTTGTTGATGATACAGCGGCTACTGAGCAAGAGAAGTTCGGTAACTGGGTTGAGCAAACAGCTTAATCCATCGCTCATGACAAACGAAAAAACGCCTCTTGAATTTCAGGAGCGCTTAGCAAAGATGGGCATCGGGTTCTCAACGGAGCCCGATGCCATCGAGACAGTAATCAAAACCCTTAAGGGTCTTTCACAAGTATCGCGGGCCACAATCAAAGACCTGCGACAACTACAGGAGGCTAATCATGCCAGACGACGATGCCCAAACTGCGGCACAGACCTTTCTTGATCTAGATCAACTCCCAGAACAACCCAAAGTCCAGCTCAAAGGTAAAGAGTATAATATCCGTACGGCTACGGACTTCTCTCTTGATGAGTCAGTGAGAATCCGTCGGGAAGTTCTTGAACTTCAACGCAGTATGGAAAAGACTGATAAGGTCGACCAAGATTCTACTGAGTACTCTGAAGCTATTGAGCATATTAAGTCCGTCGGGCGTAAGATGATTAAGATGGTTCTTGAAGCGCCTGAAGAAGTAATTGAGAGTCTCGACGCTCGACAACAAACTGCCGTGTTGAATTTTTTCATGCAGTCATCGTCAAGCGCCTTGGACTCCCAGAGTCTGGCGAACTTGAGTTCCAGCTAACTCGGAATTTCTTTCACTACGGGTGCTCTCCCAAAGAGCAGCTGGCGATGCCGGTACTCCAGTGGAAGATGATCTCTGTAAACCTTTCTCGAATACTCGCAGAGCAGTCTTTGAATGATATGATTGCTACGTCGGTGCCTCATATGGACAGTCCGGATCGACAACGACTTCTAGGAGATTTGGAATCTCGAGCAGGATTAAATAGACCTGAACAACCCGTAGAAGTAAATATGGGTTTGCGGTTGGCGAAGATGGGTATTGGGGTAAAGCAGGCTAAGGTCGACGAGTAATGGTCGAAATCGGTACAGGTGTAGTCAAGCTTGATGGTGATGCCTCTGGTGCGAAGAGGGCCATAGGTGAAGTAGACGCGGGAATGAAGGGTCTCGCGACTACTGTTCGCGGTGCCGGTATTACCCTCCAAAATATTTCTCGTAATATGTTCCAAGGACTCGCCCAAACAGTTGGGGTTTTTGCGGACTTCGAAGAAGCCTTCACCGGTGTACGAAAGACTGTTGAAGCTTCAGAGCAAGAGTTCCAGCAATTGGAACGTAATATTCGAGAGATGGCTCAAGAAATTCCAGTAGCAGCTACGCAGCTCTCCCGTATTGGTGAGATTGCGGGGCAGCTAGGTATTGACGGCGTAGATAACCTTACTACGTTCATCCGAGTAATTGCCGAGATGGCCGTGTCCACGGACCTTACCGTAGAATCCGCCGCTATCTCCTTGGGTAAGATTTCCGCTATTACCGAACTTCCTATTGCGCAAGCGCGTAATCTTGCTTCAGCTATTGTTGATTTGGGTAACAAGTTTCCAACCTTCGAGTCCGCGATCGCCCCTGCGACTGCGTCGATCGCGGGTCTGGGTAATATCGTTGGTATTACTGCTGCTGAGATGGTCGGTCTCGCTGCCGCGGCCACAGCGGTTGAAGGATCTACGGGTCGCGTAGAGGCCGCCGGAAACGCTATCACAAAGATTTTCCTTGAGATGCAGGCCTCTACTGGGGGGAGCGGCAAAGCGCTAGAGACTTTTGCTCGACTCGCAGGACTGACAACTAAGGAGATGCGAGAGCTTATTCTAAACAGTCCTGTAGAGGCTTTCAGACTCTTCGAGGTGGGTCTTGGAAATCTTGAGGATGCAGGAAGTCAACTCGACGGTATCCTCTCTGATATCGGTCTAAATACTATCCGAGTTCGACGTACGGTGCTAAATCTTGCGGCCGCCGGAGATATCCTTACAGACGCCCTTATTACGTCTAACGAGGCCTTTGCAGAAGGAACAGCTCTTGCCACCGAGGCGGAGAAGTTCTTCGGTACTCTAAATAGTACGATTCAAATTGCGAAGAATCGTCTTTCAGAACTTGCGATTGTACTAGGTCAAACTGTAGGCCCCTCGATTGCTTTCGTATTAGAACGGGTTGGAAAGTTTGTTTCTGCTCTTGCTGATTTCTTTGAAGCTCATCCAAATGTCGCCCGAGCTCTCTTGGTACTTACTACCGCTGTAGCGGCCCTCACTGGGGCCCTAGGTACTATGCTTGTATCCTTCGCGGTAATGAGAGCTCTCATCACGGTACTGCCCGCCCTCTTTGTTGGGTTTATGGGTCCTCTTGGTCTTGTGACAATCGGATTCGTTGCTCTCGCCGCTGTTCTTATTGGAATAGTTCTCTTCTTCGACAAGATCGATGATTCTATAGGCACGCTCATAGGAACCCTGCTTGCTCTGAGTCCCATTCTCGTTCTTATAATCACACAATTCCGAACACTCCAGGCGGTGATGGCGCTGTCTCGAAGTGAAGGGCTTATTAATACCTTAGGGCTATTTAATAAGCGTGCGGGTCTTATGAAGTTGGGACTCGCTGGAGTCGGTGTAGGTCTTGTTGCTGTAGGAGCTACATCTAAAGATGCCACTACAAGTATTTTGAGTATGGCTGCGGGGGGTGCGGTTCTAGGAGCTACTCTAGGATCTGTAGTCCCAGGAATTGGTACTGCTTTTGGGGCTATGGCTGGAGGAATCGCCGGTGCGGCTGGAGGACTCCTCAAGAGTTTCATCCCTGCGGCAAATGAAGCTAACCGGGAGATTGAGGATTTAATCACTAACCAAGACATTCTGCTGATTCAAACCGAAGCTCTTACTAAAAGACGTGGAGAAGAGGAAACGGAAATCCAGCGGATTATTACCGCGAACAGACTCTACGGAATAGAAGTATCTCGTACGACAGCCCTCGTTCAAATACTAGTGGATGGAATTTCTCTCGGGAACGGTCAACGCCGTGCGGGAATTCTTTCGGGAACTACGATCTTCAACATAAGTGAGGCGGGTCTTGCAAATCTCGCCGATCAATTTATGGACACGGGATTGTCAATCCAAGATTTCACGTTTGCCCTTATTGATGCCGGAGCTCCTATAAATAATGTTATGGTCCTTCTTGCGCAGCTGCGTCGCTTCTTTAGCGACGTTGAGATTTCGGCTATCAATGCTGCTGCTGCCATTGGTAAGGTTGGGGACGTCGGGAATCAACTTCCTTCAGGTCTCGCGAACGATCTTTTCTTTGGGGCGTCTACAGGCCTCTCCTTTGAACAAGTCATGGCTGGGGGTGGCGCGAGAGCTACACAAGCTGGTCTAGCGGCGGCGGCAAGAGCCCGCGAGCGAAATAAGGTTACTGGAAGTGGAACCGCTGTGAACGCCGAGCTCGTAGCCCTCGAAGGGGTTATTGATACTCTCACTTTCAGCCGTCTTATTGATGAGGTTCTCGACTTTCGAATCGTGGCCAGACGATTAGGAGATACTCTCGCGGTAGATCTAGTAGACGGTCTACTCTCGGCGGCTCAAACATCTGCAGAGCTTCAGTCTGGTCTGGGGGCTCTTAATACAGAGTTCCCTGAAATCTCAGACGAACTTGATGCTATCGCGCAGCGCCTCGCAAACCAGACGAATCCTATTATGCAGAGCTTCCTCGATATTGCAGAGGAGTTGGCGAATAAGGTTCTCCGGCAGGAACTTCTTGTAGAGCTTGATGAGCTTAAAGAGGCTTCAGGGGATCTTATCCCAGGCCTTAACCGTCTTATTGAGAATTTTCTTCTACAAGAATCTACGATTGAAGATCTTTCGACGTTTGTTAAAGGTCTCACCGACGCCTATGGGGAGTTAGAAGACGAAATCAGTGAGGTTCTAGAGACGCTGATTAGTGATTTAGACCAATTCGGGAACTTAGTAGTTCGTGGACTCAGAGCTCAAGCAGATGCTATACTCGCGACTACTCTTGACGGAATTAATGCTCGCGGTGAAATGGAGCGTTCTGCCTCTGAGAATAGACTACTCATACTCGAGCGAGAGCGCGACAGAGCTCTTGACTTACTCGACCAACAAACACAAGCCGCTGTGGGGATACTCGAGGCAGAATTAGATGCTCTCGACGACATCGAAGAAGCAGAGCAACGCTCTGATATTGAGCGTCGTTTAGCCCTTGCTTTTGATGCGAAAGAACGCGCGAAGATCGAACAAGAACTTCGTGACTTTGATCGTGACCTACAACGCGACGCTATTCGCGATGAGATTGACGGTATTGAAGAGGCTGCGAAGACTGAAGAAGATCTTATTAAGGATCGCTTCGACACTCGCGCGAAGGCCGAAGAAGAGGCGTTAGCCCACACTCTTGAGATCCTAGAACGTGAACGCGAAGCTGCTCGAGAGACTCACGAAGCTCGAATAGATGACTTCGCTCTATTCATGGAGGCGATGGGTCTCATTCAAGAAGGGAACATGGAAGAACTCGTAGCTATTCTAGACGAGTTCGTTCCTGAATGGGTTCTTGGAGGACGCTCACTTGGTGAAGCTCTTATTGAAGGTCTCGAACAATCTGGAATCTCCGCTTTTGTCAATGATCTGCTTGCCCGATTAATTGAAGCTCTTGCGATGGCGGGATCTGTTGGTGGGGGAAGTGGTACGGGTGGTGGAGGTAGTAGTGGAGGTGGGGGAGCAACGGGTTTCCCAACGTCATTAGCGGATCTTCAAACGGCTCTCGCCGCAGCAATAACAGTCTGGAATCTTAACCCAAATCTCGCGAACAATCTCTCTGTGAGAAACCTGCAGGGACGCATCGGTGTACTATCAAACTTCCCAGCAGCCGTTCTTGAAAATATGCGTCAGGGAATTCGGGACATCGGTGGAGTGCCCCAGTTCGCTATGGGCGGCTCTGTGAATCAAACAGGTCTGGCCTTTCTCCACGCAGGTGAGTTAGTATTATCTAGACAGCAACGCGAGCAGCAGTCTACGGGATCGACAAACGTTCGAGTGTTCATTGGTGATCGAGAATTGACTGATATCATTGATATTCAAGTAGACGAAGGCTTCGAGCGTCAGACGACTCGAGAAGCATTCATTCATGGGATAAGCTAAATGACTCTTAAGCCTGCAGCTCAGACGACTCGAGTAAACGGCGCGTTTACTGAGATTACGAAGACTCGACTGACGACGACAGCCGCCAGCGTTACGTTCGACGGGCTTACTCAGCGGGTCTTTCATCTGTCTGCTTATGTGATTCCAACCTCAACTCTTGTTATTCGAATGACTTTTAATGGGGATTCTAGCTCGATTTACGATAGGGGTAGTAACCGCACTATTGGTGGTACATGGACCGCGTCTTTCACGCTCAATGGCGCCTATTTAGACATCACGGATACAACGGGGAGCACGGGAGCTCGTATCATTGAGGCGTGGGTCGGAAAAATCTCCGCCACACTTCCGGCCAGCATGATATTTCGTTCTGGACTAGCTTCTATTTCTACTTCACATTCATGGGGTACTGGACGATGGGATAACACATCTGATACTATTACTAGCATCGAGATAGTGGCCTCTACGAGTACGTTTGCCGCAGACACCGTTCTACACTTGGAGGGTCGGGCATGAGTATCCGTCCAATTGTTTCTGTTGTTCCTACTACCGATAACGCTTGGCAGCATATTGAGACTCAGTTACTTAGTGGTAGTGCCGCCTCAATCACGTTTTCAACAGGCTTGGCTCACGATCTCTATCGGCTCTATGGAGCGATTGAAAACAACGCTACGGCCTATCCGCGACACACGTTCAACAACGATACGACCTCCGCAAATTACGATTCGCAGACTAGTAACTACTCGAGTACGTCGCATACACACACTCTTATAACAGGAGAAGCTGGAGCTGTAGTAAGAGCTATAACCTCTCTCGCGACTGATAGTGACCTTCTAGCGTTCATCGTAGGCAAGTCTGTCACAGGAGACCATGGAGCTTGGGTGGGCTATCGAAAGAATGCCGTTTCGACCAGCATTCAGATGGATCTTGGAGGAGGCGCCTGGCAAGATGCTACCGCGAAGATTACTCGGATTGATTTGGTAGGAAGTGCTGGAACCTTCTTTGAAACAGACAGTGCCTTTCGGCTAGAGGGATTAGTGGTAGCATGACCTGGCCGAAGGCAGATACATTAGGCTTTGCAGCAGAACTCCAATTGATCGATGCTGAGATTCTTACCGGTGATGCCGCGACTGTAACGATGACTATTCCAGAGGCTTCAGGTAGATTCGTCAAGCTTGTCTGTCTCTGGAGCGGCTCAGTCGCCAATCGAATCCGGATTCAAATTAATGGGATTACGGGCGCCGTTTATTCGTATCAGCATGCTCGATCAGAAGATGCAGTTGAGACGTCTGGACGAGTGGCAAGTAATAATCAGTGGGAACCGGCGCTTCAATCGACTTTAGCTGATGATTCATCTATCACAATTTTTGAATTATATGGAGCTCGTGACATTATTAAGGGATACTCGCTCTCGGGTGGTTGGACAGGAGGAATTCTTACTACTCAGGCAGTGATGAACCTTACTACAGGAGGCGCAATCACCTCAGTCTTGATCGCTGTTAATACTGGAAATCTACGTGCCGGAAGCGACTTCTTTGTCGAAGGAATGGGAGATAGTTAATCATGTCGAATCAAATCATTCAGAACGCCGAAGGGCTCTGGTATGAGGTTGTAGAGGGCGGGCCTCTTCCAGATCAATATCGCCTGCCTACAGAGCAGTACGCATCTGCTCAAGCTGCGTGGTTAACAGAGAATGGTGGAACGTCCGCGGAAGCCTGGGCAGAGGTGTTCGCCGCTAATGGTGTCGTAGAGATTTTCGTTCGCGCTGTGCGGCCACCGTTCGCAGGGGTCCAAAAGATATATCACTGGGATGCTAGAACGGGGCAGATGTTCATCGCTAACGAACGTCCGAGTGTAGAATTCTACGAAGCCGAACGTGACGCTCTCGACGTTAGTGATATAGAAGGCCGAAGAGCGGTTCAAGATCGTATTGATGCTCTCAGTCGTCTTGGAGTAGGCCACGCTCGAATCCCCGATATTGAGTTCGAAGTTGTGAGAGGACCGTAATATGGCCACTATTGCAGCAGAAGGTCAAACACTCGCTGACGGTACCGAACAAACAGTTGCCACGATTACGGGTGCGGGCGTCTATCAAGTCAATATCAACATGATTAATGGCGGAAGTGGTAAGACTCTCGTAATGCGGGGGAAGCAAAAAGTTCTCGCCGCCGGGTCTCTTCAAACAACTTTTGAAGAGACCTTTACTGGAACAGTGGTTGTTCCTGATGGGATTCTTGCTTTTACCCCTATGATCTGTCCCGAAGGAATGACTCTTACTTTAGAACAGACCGCAGGTACGTTAGTAAACTGGGCTTGGAACGTTATTAAACTTATGGAGGTGACAGTCGAATCCTCGGGTTCTCCAACAATAACGACCTCTGTAGCAACCCTCGGGAGTATCATTACAGACAATAAAGTATTAGCCCTTATTACTGATCATAAAAACCAACCCGCATCTACGGCCACTACACTACGAATGATTACTAAAGTACGAACCGGAACAATCGACACTCCCGTAGCTATTTTAGTAACTCCTACGGGAGTATTAACTGCTCCCGATATTATTCAACAAAGTATCCCACTGGTAGCGCCTTTCCACGGAGAGTTTGCGGCGTCTCGTTCAGGAGGATCTGACTACACCGTGGAATTCGCAGTGTGCTCTCTTTCGGTGATCGGAACATAATTCCTATGGCATTCTGGCCCGCCGCTGCAGATTATACACACATTTTAATGGCCGCCCTACTGGCAGGTCCTTCGGTGTTCGTGACGATTATTAATCCTGCGGAGGCTGCCACAGTAACCACACAGCTTATTGATATACAATGGGCATTTTCTCCCGGAGTTCAGACGTCCTATCGTATTAAAATCTTTGATACCGCGGGTACGATACTTATTCATGATACCGGAGTTGTTGCTACCTCTTCTAAACTCGCCACGTTAGATGCCGCTCTTGTCGGCTTGGAAAATACTGTAAGCTATAAGATCCAAGTCTTCGTAAACCTTGCTAATGGAACTACGGGTCAGAGCGATCTTCGATCCTTCACTCTTAATGCCGCTACCGGTAACGACGTCACGGGGCTAAGCTGTACCGAAAACGTTACAGGGCTCCCAAAAGTAGAACTTGCCTGGACGGCTTTTACATTAACTGGAGGTGAAACCTTTCTCAATTACAACGTCTGGCGTCGTAAGAGTGGTACGACTTCCTGGACACGGATTGCAGGACCCGCTTTGACGAATCGTACTGGAGATGTCTCATTCGACGACTACGGACCTGATGCAAACATCGCATACGAGTACACTGTGACGGCCCGAGTGGCTGTAACTACAGGTGAAGACGAATCTGATAAACAGGGAACTCCTGAAGAGTGCACACTTATATTTGGCAAGTGGTACCTTCACGACGTAAATGATGTGACCACCTTCCTAGAATTCACTGGGACTTCAGCTACGGTGACGCAGCAGCAAGCTCAACGAGAAATTGAGGTTTGGGGACGTCAGGCTCCTACCCTCCATATTGGTGATCGAGATTCCTTCCGTATTGCCCTCTCCGGAATTACGGGGTGGGACTACAATCGAGCCATGTGGGATACGATTGTACTTCTTATGCAGCGTCAACGTACTACTGGTGCTATCTTAGAAGTTCGATTTCGGGATCAACGATATTTCTGCCAGCTCGTCGACGATGGACGTCGAGACTTTCGAGGGCAGCAATACGAATCAAGTATCATTCTCCAAGAAGTACATTTCGACGAGAGTGTGTAATGGTTACTTCAAATCAGATCGCGGATACTCTTGCTGGGCGTACCGGACCTGTATCACAGTCTTTTAGATTCGAGTCGAGCGATCATCAAGGAGCGTCGATCGCTGATCTCACTCCGACTGTAGAGAAATGTACTATTTCGCTACAGAATTTTCGGACTGTTACACGCACCGCACAATTCAAACTTAATAAGAATCAACTTCCCGCAGAATTTGACACAGCCGGCGATCATATAAAAGTTACCGCAGAGGTTTTAGTCGCAGGGGAAATAGTTATTTTTCCTTTGGGGATCTTCCATTTAGATGCTCCTAAGACGTCGTTCACTCCCAACGATGAAGCCCTTATAGATGTCGCTGCGAGTGATCTCTCCATACATCTACAGGAAGAAACAACCGATAGTCCTTATACTGTTACTAGTAGCGAGACATATACTAGTGCTGTTGAAGTAATTTTGGACAACATTCTTGTTACCCATTCAATTCCCTCATCGGGGTCTACTCTTCCTGTAGATATCACGTGGGCTCCGGGAACACCGTTTATGACTATCGTGAACGAACTTCTTTTCGGGATAAACTATCACGATATTTATGTTGACGGTCTCGGAGTTTTTAGATCTCGTCCTAGAATTAATCCTGCGTTTGAATCGTCTTCGATAGCCTATTCTACCGAGTCTGAGCCAAAAATGATCGTTCCGCCTTTTACACTGCAGGATAGTAATCAGCTATTCCCCAATAGAGCCGTAGTACTTATTGATGATCCTCGACGCACACCTACGTTCGAACTTCGCGAGAATACGGATGGGCGTTCTTCGATCTCTATACAAAACGCCCCAACCAGACTAGTGAAGTTCACTGGATCTGATAAAGCCCGGATTATCTTAGACTCTACTACTGCAGGCAATGCGGCCGATTACGAATTACAGCGAGCCGCCTCATCCGTGATTATTTCAACTCTTGTCACTATGTTTGATCCTCGTCGCGACGTCCATGAGTTTTACACGGTAACGATCGAAGATGAAATTATTAGTGACTTCTGCCTTGTACATGGTTGGACACTTACTACTGAGGTCGGACAACCAATGACACATCAAATTAGTCAGATTCTAGATTTTGAGATATCGGAACCGATATAATGGTTAAGAATATATTACAACAGGCACGAGATCTTGATACTTCACAGTGGCGTGAAAATGTCTTTTTGGCTACTGTCGATAGTACGAGTGGGAACACCATCAAGATTATTCGTCCTGGAGAGAGTGTAGCTGATAATCAATTCTACGCCGCCGTAGCTGGACTCGCTGCAGCAGTGAGTGCGACTGATATTGTTCTAGTTCTACGTGTGGGTGGATCATTTGTAGTAGTGGCGGAGGTAGTGAGCTAATGGGCACGCATTATGAAATCGACGACATTCTTGGTGACGGTCCTCCTAGAGAGGGTATTAACGGAGAGCACGGAACTATTCTAGAAGAACAACGTATCCAGCGCAATGCTATACGCTGGCTGGGACATGAAACTCAAGAGATCAAACATAACCTTAGACCCTTTAAAGAAATGCAGGCAGAATGGCGACTGGCTAAATGGATTGGGGGTGGCCTCTTCGTAGCAGCTGTCGTTAATATAGTAGTATACGTAACGCTCTAGGGAGTCTTCATGTTCAAGATCTTAGAGGACCGGGCTATTACTCGACGGTTCCTTGCCATTGTACTAACAATCCCGATCTATCTTGGGATACTTGTTCTAGGGGCCTACCTTATTCTAGATGGACAATCTGCGGAAGGCATCGCCCTCATCGGTATCCCTTCTACAGCGGCCTCGATGGCCTTCGGATTCTTCTTCCAGAAGGAAGCTAATGGAGGAGACGAGTAATGCCTAACCCTGAAAGAGTGACCATGCCCGCTCCCGATCTTAATGGCTTTCGTAACCCAGTAGAAGGAGCTCAAACTTTCTGGGCAGAAGCCGACCTCTCTAATTTCTGGAGAGCGGGAATGGGTTACGGGGGTCAAACAAACGAGCCTGTAGCTATCGTACTTCATACTCCAGAAGAACGAGCTGACGCTATTGAATCTACTGTGTGGTGGTTTCAGCAACTTCAAGCAAACGCTTCTACCCATTACTACATGGATAATGATGGTGATGTCTACCAAATGGTCGGCGACCGTGATATGGCTTGGGCTCAAGGAGTACGATTCGGGGGATTAAATCCGAATGCTCGACTGCCACTTCCCTCATGGCACCGGCCGGAAAAAGTTTCATACAACACTCAGGCAATTAGCATTGAGATTGAAGGTTTTGCCTCAAGTATTGGACGTACGATGCCTATCGAAGGGCCTCAGTATAAAGGCCTCGTAGCTCTCGTTGCTTACAAGGCTTTGCAATATAAGATCCCGGTCACACGAGAATACATTGTAGCTCACAGTGAACTGGCAACGGATCGTTGGGACCCTGGAGCGAGTTTCCCTTGGGAAGCTTTTATGCTCGACGTCAAGGATATCGCGGACGGAACAATTAATGAATCTGAAGACCACTACCACGGTTATACGGTAGACATTGAGGCCTTTAGGAATAGGCTCTCGTATACCTCAGAGCAGATAATCCCTGTGAAGGACGACGAGTAAGGAGTTCGAAATGTTAAAGAAAATTCTAATATCAGCAACACTATTTGTGGCTGTAGTATTTGGTGTCTTTGGAGTCCAAGCTCATACGGCGGAAGCTAGAACTAATCAAACTCCCTGGACCTGTACGGCAGTAGACGAGGGAGATACTATTCTAGTTACAGCGGACGCTAATCCCCTGTACAAAAATATACGGCAGGCCCCAAGTATGCTTACTGTATACTCGGCTAATCAATCTCCCTGGGGAGCGTTTGATTCTGATAAGGATCTAGTCTACGTAGCTCACGTAGGTGATGCCGGAGCTACCTTTGTACGCGTAGTCGCTTGGACCAAAAAGGGTTGGGCTGATACGTTCTGTACCGTTACTGGGCGTTAATCTAGTATCAGTGGACTTATAACGCTGAGCTTGAACATCCGTACGTACTGAAGAACTTCCGCAGCTGATCTCTCATGGTCTTTGATCTCTTGAGGGATGAACTGCGGATTCTTTTTGTAAAACTGTACGTGCTGTGCTGGCGTCACCATCATCGCCGCTTGATCCTTGAGGATGTGCTTCAAGGCTCCAATCACCTCTACCACCCGGAGGTTCTTTCCCATACGCTTCTGGATCACCCCGCTTGGTTGGAACTCCTCTATGGTCCAAACATACTGTTCAGGTCCATCGGCGACGATGTTCGTGACGCGGTCGAGCAATGTCTGAGGATGTAACGTAGAGTGTTCGAGAATCTTTCCGGACTTTAATTCCGCTACGACCCAACCGCAATACTCATCTCCTGGATCGATACCTACAATCCAGGGAATAGTATTCGCCGCCTCTATTACATCCATCTAGAGTAAGTCCTCAATCTCCCCGAAGGTCGCTGGTGAAATCCGCTTGTTAACAATTTGTTTCGGACCATCTGATTTATCTTCAACGCCATCAAAGATTTCATCAAACATTTCCTGCTTAAAATCGATGACTTCTTCAATTCGCTGCTCGATAGTGTCGCGAGCAAGCAGCGTCACAATGTGAACGTTATTTGTCGTTGTCAAACGATGTACGCGGTCTTCTGCCTGTTTGACTACGGCGGGAGACCAAGGCCTATCTACAAAGATTAACATGTCGGCAGCGGTCAAAGTCCAGCCTTCTCCGCCGGTCTGTACCGTCATTACCAAAACCTCTAAATCTCCCTCTTGTAAATCTTTCACTAGAGCGGCCCGTGCCTCACTCGGAGTCTCTCCAGTAAATCCGCCCGTCTTCAACCCATCAGCCTTCAGAGATTCAATGATAGTCTTTGCAGCCCACACAAATTGGGTAACAATAACTGTTTTTCTTCCATGGCGTTCTTCCATGAGCTCGCGTACGAAATTAATTTTCGCGTTCGACCCAGGTCCGTCAGTGAAGAATCCTGTACCGATAGCGATCTGTCGGAGCCGCATCATCTGTGACAGGACTGTTGGAGACATGAGCGTCGTGCTCGAATCAATCTGAGCAATCATCTGCTCTTTCATTTCATTGTAGGCACGACGTTGTTCTGGTGAAAGATCGATAGTAAACGTTTGGTAGATCTTATCCGGTAGTTCCGGAGCTACGGTCTTCTTACGTCTCCGCAGAGCGAGAGTCTGGAGTTCCTTGATAAGAAGCTCTTTGTTCTTTACGCCCTGCACTTCCCACGCACCCCAGTGATTCTGAGTCGCGTGACAGTAGGCGTGAAAGAATTCCCAGTAAGCCTTATAACGTTCTGGATAGAGGAAACGTAAAATTGCCCAAATCTCATCAGGCCGATTGACAATCGGGGTACCTGTGAGGGCAACCTTTACCGGCGCTCTAAGCTTGAATAACGCGCGCGTACGTTTGGCTTTGCGATTCTTACCCTTATGGGCTTCATCGACGATCGCAGCCTTCCAACGCTTCGACTTCAAGAGCTTCTCAGCGAAGCGAAGAACGTCCCAATGAATGATGTAGTACTTCTTTGAGAAGTCTATCTTAGACTGATGATCGATGATCTCAATATCGTCTTCATCGGCGGTCGTCCATTTTTGGATCTCGTCGCGCCACATGAAGCGTTGACCCATTGAACAGATAATAAGAACGGGCCACTGATTCAATGTACCGGCGAGAGCCTGAACGGACTTACCAAGGCCCATCTCATCGGCGATGAGCACCCGATGATTCGCGCGGATAAAATCTATGCCGCGAACTTGAAAGGGTCGAAGCAGTTCCTCGTTACGGATTGATGTGGATGAAGCCATGTTTCAACTTTCGAAAGAGTCGATAGTTATGGTAGTCGGCGAGCTCGTCGAGGGCTTCCATCTCGAGGCGTTTGATAGACCAGTCCTCCCAGGAACTCTGATACTTATCGTAGGACTTCAAGTACTGAAGCTTCATACGCGCCACGAGGACATCACTGATCTCGGGATGGTCGTTCGCGTATTTGTTAATCTCCAAGTAGAGCTTCTGGATAGAAAATCTTCGTCCCTCAGGAGCGTCAAACCAGTTTGGGTGCTTCGCAGCATCGAGCTCGGGAGTATATTCATTAACCATCGGGATGAATCGCCTTATACTGATTATAGATTGCAGGCTTCACGAACTTACACATCTTTGTGTCACAGTGTGGACATTGTCCTTGTGCTTGATAGCGGGGACCACTGATACCGTTTCCGGCAAATTGCAGTACCTTAAATCGTGTGCGTACCCCCTTGTGCTTACACTTCGTGCAGAAGAATGTTAGGGTACTAATATCTGGATCTGCCATTAGAGTTTAATTTCTTCCATCTTCCCCCAGGACGGGCCGAGTTTGATATCGACCTTGAACGGGAGATCTGTCTCTAAAGCTTGTTGAGGAGTCTCCTCAGCAATCGTTTTGACTTGGTTGAGTACCTCATAGGCGTCGTCTCGCACTGTGAAGACTACAGAGTCGTGGATGAATCCAATAGATCGAAAGACTTCACTGTTGACTTCTTCCGAGATTCGACTAAGAGCCATGAGAGCGGTATCGGATCCAGTAGACTGTGGAAGGAAGTTGACACACTCTCTCATGATGTCTTCACGGTTGCGTGAAGTAATTAAACCGAATCGTCGATAACGACCGAGTTTGTTTATAAGAGGTCGACCGCTTAGAACGGTTTGCTGGACCTCACGAATCCAACGTCTCACTAAAGGCATTCGATCGAAGAACTGTTTGATAAAGTACTCGGCTTCAGGTACAGAACATTCGAGTTGTGCAGCTAATGAGAACGCCGACCGTTGGTAGAGCAATCCGAAGTTTACCATCTTGGCGGCTTTACGATCTAAGTTCAACGTCTCCGAAGTGGCATCATGCATATCTCCGTCTTGCAGATACACATTTCGAAGGAACTCATCTCCTGAGTAGACAGCCACTCCACGGAATTCATTCTGTGAGTAGTCTACCTCTCCGAACTTCCATCCAGGCTCAGCGATATAGATCTCTCGAAGCTCAGCGTCTTGAGGCTGGTTCTGAAAATTCGGACCGACACAGGATGTACGACTCACCGCTCCATGAAGTAGATAGGAAGGGTGAATCTTTCCATCCGCATGCATATCCTTCCAGAGCCCTTTAACGTACGTAGAGTCGAGCTTCGCGAACTTTCTATACTGAAGAAGTCTCTCTGCGAAGGGGAATTTTTGTAGCGCATCTAGAACGGCGGCGTTTGTACTACTGCCATCGATCTTTGGCAGGTTCAGTTCGTTGAACATCACCTTCGAGACCTGTACGGGTGAGCGAGGATTGAATTCGTGCCCGGCGATCTGAAAGAGTTCTGCTTCTATAGTGTTAATCTGCTCCGTGTAGTAACCGGAAAGAGATTCAAGCTTCTTACGGTCAACCAATACTCCTGTACGTTCTACACGCACCATAGCATTCGTCGCCGGCATCAGTACGCGATTGTAGAATCTCTTTTGATCCGCATTAACCATATCGCGGAATCGATAGTAGAGACGTAACGTATACGCTGCATCATAGGCCGCGTACTTATAGAGTAAGCCTCGTGGTACGAGAGCATAGGAGTCACTTCTCTTCTTGAGGTGACGCTTAATCTCATTCTCGTAGTCCGGAGCACCCTCCCACTCAGAGGCGAGATTCTTCAACCCGTGAGTGCCCTTACGTTCGTCCAGTGTGTAGTGAAGAAGCATTGTGTCTTCATCTACACGAACAGGCTCTCCAATAAACGTCCAGAGGAACTGGGCGTCGAACTTCCCGTTCTGGTATACCCAAGCGACGTTCTCGATCCGGAAGAATTTTTGGAGTAGCTTAGTCCCTAAAGTTCTATCTTCGTCGAAGAGGTTCTCGGCAATAACGATTCCTCGAGTGTTCGCTACCGCAAGAGACATACACAAAATACGATCTACTTTGTGATCGAAGCCTGTGGTCTCGAGGTCGACGGCAATAGGAAGGGGCTCAGCGCTAGCTTGAGCCCGAGCCTCTATTTTCTTTATGAGAGTCATTAACCCCGCCACGGTAGAAATAATGGTTACCGTAGGGGACGGAAGAAAGTCTTGTACGTAAGTGCCTTCAGCGATCTTACTGATCGTTTGGGCATCGCGGGCAAAGTCGGGGAACGCCGCGTCGGCATAGAGCATAGACGCTGGATGAAATGTTGGGAATAACGGGGTACCTTTATACTCTCGGAGTCGCCCTCGCTCGCTAGTAATACGAACATCTTTAATCAGACGATCAGTAAGTGTAGCAAGAGCTACATTACCGAGAGGAACAATTACTCTCGCTGAAGGAAGGCTTGCGAGTTCTTTCTCCAGCCTTGGACGACAGCAATCTACTTCGGCTTGTTCGGGGTTCTTTCCTTTAGGTCGGCAGAGCACAGCGATTGTGACTCCACATCGGTCGCGGGTAAGGCCAGCCGTACCAAGAGTCGCCCACAGAATCTGACCGGACTGCCCAACAAACGGTTTACCTTGAACCACTTCTTCTTGGGCACCGGCTTCTCCAACTAGTACAACATCCACGAGCTTCTCACGACGGAGATCGCTCGGAATCATAGGACGATCCTTAAGAGGACATTCAGAACAGTTCGCGTCTGGATGATAACCCATCGTCAGGAATCCTCCCCTCACAAAGTTCGATGACACGTTTGATATTAGTTTTAGCACACCGATTTCCAAGCATGCTGATTGTTTGGAGATAGGGTTCTAAGGGATCCACTCTATGAGTAGGATATCGTAGACTCTTACGAGTACTATTGGCCCCAATAAGCTGACCGGCTATTCCTGCTTGGACAGGTAAGATACTATCCATTCCACGAATCCAAGGATAGAAATTCGCGAAGTTCGCTAGATGCTGCATAGGAGTAATACCACTACAGATCCCAAGGAGATGGAACCCAAATCGATCAGTGAGTTCAGGCCCAACCATATCTAAAATATGAAGAACATCTCCACGATCGGTTGAGGGGTTGTCGTCGAGGTTCTTTGGGATACCGAAGGTAGTAACATTCTCCCAGTGGGGATCAAATTCTATAGTATGCACCATCTCTTGAAAGCACCACAACCACTCGACAAGAGTGCGACCCTGAGGTACGACCATGATGTTGATATCATAGATTTGAAGTAACTTTCCATAGCCTACTATAAATGCTTCTGTAGCATCGAGTGTGTTCTGAGCGTCACCAAGAACGTCAGGAGCGACAACCTCATCGGGTTGAAGACTTCGCGCCAGCTGAAATAGATCGGCGGCGCGCATTGAAGTACCTTCAGCGGCTCCGTTATCGAGAATAACGTGATCACCCAACTCTCGACGACGTCGGTAGAAGTCTCGATACTCAGGATGCCTCTCCGCCGCCTGCGCCAGGCACAGATGGTAGCCTGTGTTAGCCAGAGTACTATAAGCCAGAAGATTTGGGGGTGTTATGACGGCGAATTTCATAGCTCTACTAATCTCACTCCTGCCTCTGACATCATTACTCGTGTACGCCGGAACTCTTCTTCCCATTTAGGGTTCATATTCGTCGGGGAACCCGCCGGGTATTTCACCACGGTAATACCGCTCTGGATGACAGCTCGCGCACACGCCATACACGGTGGTCCCCAGGTGCAAAACATAGTGCACCCCTCCAAGGGTACTCCTGTACGAGCCGCGTGGAGTATAGCGTTGCGCTCGGCGTGTTCGGTCCAGAAGTATTTTTCAGGACGTTCATGCCGAAGAGGATCGTCTTCTCGAACGCCTCGCGGGAATCCATTATATCCGGTTGATCGAATCTCGCGATCGGGGCCAACGATAAGAGCCCCGACTTTTGTTTGATCCTTACTCTTCGTCGCCACCACTCGTGTGATAGCTAAGAAGTAGTCATCCCATTCAGTTGGTTGATACTTCGATCGAGACCTCTCTTCACAGGCGGGACATCTATGATCGTTGTGATGCCACGCCCCGCAGGCGCAGGGGCCCACATTAAAGTCACATTCGTCGGTGCAAGCATTATGACGAACAAATAAAGCCGTACACCTACTGCACGTGACGAATAGATGGCCATCGATAGACTCTGCCGTGACGTTACTATTCTCAACCATTAAATCGCTCCACGTCGTCGCATCAAGAACGCGGTGTAGACAATCTCATCGAGACGCTCTTCCAGGAGATACTCTTCCAGCTTTTCAATTGGCATCTCCTTCCAACGCTGTCCTTCGGGGTCGAGATACTCGCGACGGCCAATAATTAATCGCTCACGACATTGACCCCGAAGCTGATCGAGGTACGTATCAATGAGCTCGAACGTCTCTTGTAGGTCGGGTGGAAGCGAAGTGCCCTTCATCCACTGGAGTTCGCTCTCGTTTAATGTGTCTTTCGTGGAGTAGTCGGTGCTTCCGGTCGTATTCGGCTCCAAGGTCTATCTCTCCTACAACAATCATCTTAGCTATATAGATTACTACATCGACGAGCTCTTCAGCTACCTGCCGCCGAAGTTCTATTGAGTCTCCATCTCGAAGAATCTTCTTCACAACATTCGCGATCTCACCGGCTTCCCCGGCGAGAGCGTTAGACGTTTGAAGAAGGTTTAGGAGGTTCGGTTCCGACCAGTAGTCCCAGAGGACGTCATCCTGGCGAGTCATATCTACGATAGGCTCTAAGAATCCTCCATAACCCCCAGGTACGCGTTCGGGATCGGGGTTATGATTCTCAATTAGCCAAGCGTTTAAATCAGTTGAAGTCATCAATTCTCACTTCCGTAAGGTGTTGTCCCTCAATTTGTACTCGTGAGGTGAGCGAGTTTACGCCTATCTCTCGAGGCTCTCGGCAATAACAACAGACGAGTATTATTGTTCCCGAACTGTACCAAGATTTTGCATAGCGGAAATCTATATAAAACTGCTCTCGTCCACAGGAACAGAAAGAGCGGTTGCGCTTTAGACTTTCGGAGTCGGGGTTGTATACCATGGGATGCCATCTACTTCTTCAACAGAATAGTCAGCGAAGATGTTTGGATACTGTTCGGTGACCCACTTCCCCACTTGGGCGAATACTAATCGGATCTCCTCTTCTGCGGAAGGATGTGTCCGCATTTCTAATACGTGTCGGATCGTTCGAAGGTTAGCCGTCCACCCAATATTGGTTCCTAATCCGATAGGAGCGATACGACGGAGTGCGGAAGTGATAATCTTCTTTTCCGCAAACGGCATCTCGTCCGTGATGAGCAGATCACCAAGAGCTTTATAGATACTTTCCGAAGCTATGAAAGCTGTGGAGAAGATATCCATGGCTTCGGGAGATTCTCGGACAACTGTTGGCGCCCACATCCCTAAGTCTTCGAGTCGGACAAAGCGGAGAGATTCTTGTGAAATTGCCGTGCCAGCCCGGTGACGGACGAGCTCATGTGTGAAAACTCTCGAGACATCGCAAAACATAAAACTGACAGTTCCATGTTCAAGTACCGAACCGTGTCCGATGTTGATAATGTTCCGGAGATACTCTTTGCTAGAAGCTCTGACCTGAGTAATATTCGGGTTAAGTTTAGTGCCAAAGCTTTTGTAGCATCCGCGTCCCATGACTTCGATAAGCTCTTCCGCGCCTCCGGGATCGTCACTACTCCAATCCTCAGGAGCTGCTCCAATGTGGTCGAGGTAGCTTTCAATCCCGAGTCCATTAGTTCGTGTCTCCGCTATCGGGAATACTGTCGGGGTTACTAAGTGCATTGTATGATGCCCAATCCTTTCTTTCTTCAACAGCGGTTTCTATAGCCATGCTTACGGCATTCGCGCAGTCAGGACATACATCGTGTACGTCCAAACCCAAAGCTTGAGGCATTAAAAATAAGTCACTTTCTACTCCGCACCATCCTTTATAATCAGAAGTAAAAGCAGACGGACGTTTTTCTGGCCACGACGTGGTTATAATTTCTTCGTTGTCGCAGATGTCACATTTGAGATTGAGTTGTCGGGTGTAGAATGATTGGTCCTCTCTCATGAGTGTTCTCCCACCCAAGCATCCTTAAAGTAGCAGGTCATACGCTTGGCACCGTCCCACCGGATATAACCCAGATGTACGCCGTGACCACAGCACGCGTCATTAACTCCCGGTAGATAACCCAAGCAGGCGTCATAGCCTTCAGCAGTCGGCATCTTATGACATTGAAGACATTCGCGTTCCACACAGCCTCGACGAGTAGCAATCTCGCCGGTGTCTTTATAGCGCCACTGTCGAAGTTCTTCATCATAAACCACCACATGTCCGCGTACGTATCCCTCGTCAACAGGAGGAAGCTTAGCGGACATCTCGTTGTACCATTGCTAGAAGTTCTTGTCGAGCTTCGGGCTTTCTGCGGAAAGCCCCTCGTAGATCACTTGTAGAGGTAACAGTCCCCGGCTTCTGCACTCCACGCATTGTCATACACATGTGAGACGCGTCGATCATCACAGCGGTCGCGAAGGGGTCTAACACCTCGGTGAGTTCTTCCGAAACCGCATGGCCGATCTCTTCCTGCAGGGTGAGCTTTCGAGCGTGCTTGTCTACGAGACGTGCGAGCTTTGAGAGGCCACAGATCTTTGCATTCGGGATATAGGCTACGTGAGCTGTCCCGAAGAAGGGTAGCATGTGATGAGCACACATAGAGTAGAAAGGAATATTGGATTGCAGAATAATCTGGTCGTAGAGATTGGTAGGCTGACCCGCTCCGTTATGAGTAAACCCATCAGGACGGGCATTACTAAAAGCCGTGAAGTTAAACTCTACGGGCTTTAAGAACTCGGTGTAGAATTCCGCCACTCGACGGGGAGTATCTTCGAGATGCTCCCCCTTCATGTCTTGACCCAGAGACTTCAATAAGTCTCGAATCGCCTTCTGACTCTTCTGGTGTTCTGTGACTGCCATTAAACTCCTCGAATGTCTCCCCAGATGATTTTATGTAGTTGTTGGCCCATACGGACCTTGTCGTACTTCGCGTCGATCCCAAGAATCCACTCGGCGAGATCACTTGGTTGACACGTCTCCCAAACCGGATTGAAATAGATCCATGGACGCTCTTCTTGGTCTCGAGGACCCGCCCAAGCCGTAATGTCTTGAAAGTTCTCCAGGACGCCCACGGCGGCTTCGAAATCTTCTCGACTCGCGGTCACGAACTTAATTGCGTCGTTCCCAGTAAGCATCTGGAGGTTCTCAAACTTATTCCGATCCCACATTCCAGAATCGGGAAGTTTGATGTCCATCACCCAATGAGGAATGTTAGGGTTGCGACGATCTGGAAGCGTGAACGCTCCGCTCGTCTCTACATGAATATCATAACCGTGGGCAGAGAGAGCACGCACCAGGGCCCGAAAGGCCTTAGGTTGTTGTAGGGGTTCTCCTCCTGTGATACAGATATTCGTAGCGTTCTCAAATCTCTTAACCTCTGAGACGATTTCCTTTACGGTCAACGGCTTCGCTACAAAGTCTTGAAAACCTACTGTCTGGGCACCGATGCCACTTCCGAGAGTTTGCATCTTTCCAGATGGTAGTTGGAAGGGCCAGGAGTCTTTTGTGTCACACCAGACGCAACGTAATCCGCAACCTTGGAAACGAATGAAGACAGTCTTATCTCCGGCGAAGAGACCCTCTCCCTGGATACTGTAGAAGATCTCGTTGAGACTAACCGACGTCTCGAGTTCGGCGACCGTTGGCACCTGTGGCATAGATATTGGGGTTGTCGCGTTCCGTTCCATCAGCGTTATCCAATCCGTATCCTACAACCCAATCATCCGCAATCAACTCTCCGTTGATATAGATGACTCCAGGATTGTGATCTACATAGTTCTTCATGTAGGCTATCCCCCCATCCTTTGCGATGAGGGAAACCAAGACTACCTTCTTGGCTTGGGGTTGAAAGTAATCGCCAAGAAGTTCTAAAGTTCTTCCGGAGTCGCAAATAGTATCGAGAACGACTACATATCGATCCTTAAACTTCTCCGTAGCCGGAAGCTTCTTTGGGCGCTTGGGATCTACTGGAAGGAGATTCACCGCTTGCCAGCGAGCGACCTTATAGTGTTCGCGAAGCCAATCAGCCGTAAACATAAACCCCGCATCCATCACAGGGACAGCTATGATAGTATGCGCGGTATGCGTCTGTGCGACTACCTTCTGAACTATCTGGTAGTTGATCTTCCGAATCGTTTCAGCGTCGATGAAGGTCACCGACTAGTCCTTTCGATACACCGCACAGGAGTTACGAGTCTCCCAAAGCTCTGCATAGGAGACGGTCACGGAAAAATGCTGCCTGGAAAACGATGCGTCGATATCTTCGACAAACTTGTGAAGCATGATCTCCGCAGTAGGGTTCTCGAAGAAGTCCTGCATGAGTCGGTGATCATATTTATCAACAACGACTTTCTTCACGACGTCTTTCATTTTTCCGAAGTCGATTATCATCCCCCACTCGGGGTTGTTGAAAGTCGATCTATCAAATTGAGGTTGAATAGTTCCTGTAACATCAACGACGAGACGGTAGCTATGGCCGTGCTCACGATTACACTTCCCGTCGTGTTGTGGCAGCCAATGACCCGCCTCCCAGTCGAATTCCTTACGAATACTAATCACGATGCGACCTCCTCGACTGCCTTATTTTTTGATCAAGCTCGATATGCAACTCAACAAAAGAGTCAAGCGTATCGATTATTCTAAGCTCCTTAAACTTGCACCAACGGAGCTTACTCGTTATCCTCAGAGTTGTTGTTTGTCATAGTAACCTCTACGTCAGGCTCATCCTCAGGATCTAACTCTCGAAGAGTAACATCGGCAACAGCCGTCTCATCGACTACTGTCTGATCGACCCCTAGAGGTACAGGAGAGGTGCTATAAACTTCCGCCACCGTAGGAGCGACCTCAGAAAGAGCAAGTCCTAGGAACTCTTCCGACATAACGGAGATGTGATAGTTCCCATTAAAGAGTACTCGCACGAGCTCAGCATCATCGGGCACGACGTCATTCTCAATCTCAGGCTGCTCTCGCCAGAAGTCTCGAATGATAGAAACAAATTCCGCAGTGCCAAACGCAATGTTTCGTTCGATAGTTTCAGAAGCCGTCTCTCGAACGGTCGCCAGGACTACTATACCTTCGGGAGTGTCCCGAAAGATAGTTTGCCCCACTACCCCTACAAGAGACTCTGTCTCCTCAAGATAACCCGTGTCCATTAGAAGCCCCGCCATTGCCGCTGGGTCCAATACCGTTCGACGGAATCGGCGCTGCTGAACTACTCGTGATCGTTCCGGTACTCTTATCATTTGCTCTTGTTACTCTCCAGCCTCTGCGAGACCCTTGTGTAATTGGCTCAGCGAGCCATCCTTGTGACTCAAGAAGTTCTTGAGTTAGTTGAAATTGTCGCCCCACGGCGTTTGGACTTGAGAATTCATACTTCAATCCACGATTCTTACAGATAGTACCGAAGGAGGTATGAATCGCTCCGCTTGTCCCCTGGAACCCGATACACTCTCCATTATCTTCGACTGGCGAGACGTCTACGTTTAGTACTCCATACTCGCCACCAGTTCTTTTCATCTCTCGGAAGAGAGCGTCGACATAGAGGACTACCGGAGCACGCTCTACAAACTCGGCAATGCTCTGCAAACCCATAAACGTGACCCACTCAGTCATCGTACCCTTCAAATCCTTCTGAAGGAACCCTGGAACATATTTTTCAATACCTTCCGCCACCAGCCACATCAACGAGAGGAACGTAGCTAAGCTACGATTCTGGGCGATCTCAATTGTATCTTGAACACGCTTAATATTCCCGCTCGCAGAGCCTGAAACCATACTTGGTAGAATATCTTCGGCTAGTAAACGTATGAAAGCAGACCAAGTATAGTCTCGATGTTCTTGGATATCCGAGATCGTAGTGGTAACGTTGAACCCGGGCTTACTATGCTTCTTCGAGTTAACCTCGATAACTGCCGCCCGGCGTCGAAGGGTATCCGTTGGTAGGGGATTAATAGAAGTCAGCGCGAATGTCACAGTGCCTTCTTGCATCACCACGCCGGTATTTTGAGCTCCCATTTTTGTTCGGACTTGACCTGTCGCTCCCGTCAAGAGACGTCCCTGCCACTCGGGCGAGAGAGACTCAAAGTCATCGAGGGCGATGAACAGATCAGCATCCGAGATTTGGTATGAAGACGCTTGTGTAGCCTGCATCAACAGGAGACGTCCATAGAACCAGGAAGTAATGATCTTTAAACCCCAACTTTTTCCACCATCCGAAGGTCCGGTAATATGAAGAATTGGAAGTAGGTCGTTACTAGCAAACGCTTGTAGAACGATCGCGAGCATAAAGCACGTAAGAAGTTGCTGCCCTGCAATCGGACAGGCGAAATTAGTAGAGATCTCATCCACGATCATCTTGAGGCCCTTAGCCTTCTCGACCGTAGGATCAAATGTTAGTGGAAGAGCCAAGTAGCTTGGCTTAAGTAAGTACCCGTCGTGGCCATTCGGAACTTCAGTAACGACACCATTGCCGAACATAAGCACGGTGCCTTTTCTTGAGTCAGGGAGCATGTACCCTACACATTTACGAGTGTCAAAAGCGATCCAGGAATGTAGAGTAACATCTCGACCATGGACACGAGCTTCATGTGATACCGCTTCACGGAGTTTACGGCTGTCCCAAGCCGTCTCTGTGACGCGAGCTTCGGCATAAAAGAAGTCCTTAAGTTCGCGACTGTCCTTCTCAGCGGAAATTACTCGGCCCCCCCAGAAGAGATACCCGTCTCCAGTACGTTCGTCTCGAAGAAACTCCATCCCGTTTTTCTTTAACCAGTCCAGGCAGGGCCCGGTAAAGTCCGAGTCGGGTTCAACTTCCTTCTTACGTATATCGTTACCTTTAGCACTTTCACCCCAGTGAAGACTCTCAATCAAATCCGTAAAGCTCACAGAGGTTTTAACCCCCGCTACCTTTACGGAAGTAAGCCCCGACGCGGTCGCCGAGGAGATTGTTCGGCAGGCGTATCCGATTCCCCGCTCCTGGGTCTTCGCGGATATCTTCCATTCTGACGTAAGGAAAATCGTGAGGACTTGTCCGGGTGAGAATCCTTTTCGGATGAGCTGTCCTGCGACGGTGTAGTCATTTGCGGATCGATCCCCGTTTTTTGGCCCCAGTAAAATCCTATCGCGAAGCTTATCAGTGAGGCTTTCCAGAAACCCATCGGGGAGATTTTCAGGGTCATAAGTACTTTCTAATGTATCTCCTGGAGGAGACTTCTCAGCAAAATCCGCGAGCGCATAGACGAGCTTCGCGGAAGCAAATACAGATTTAACGAGTGGTAGCGGCACGTCGGGTTATCTCACCTTTATAGTTAAGGGTTCCTGGAATACGAAAGAGATGATCTATACTGTGACAGTGGTCGGCTTTGAACGCCTCTGCAAGATTGTAGTTCCGACTCTCGATAGCATCTTGGCCTTCTATAAACGTATCTAAGATCCAGTACGCGTGGAGGCCGTTTCCACTATCAATCATAATAGATGGAGGTGGAATAGTCTCATGAGATTGAACTTCTATGCGTAATTTTTCCTTCGTGCGAGAGTTGTCGGCATCGAGATCGCACCAGAGAACTCGACTTCCTCGAAAGAATTCTTTCTTTCCGCGCTGACCGCCCTCAAGCTTCTGCGAGAGCACAGCTGGTGAGAAGTAAGCATCGAATCCGTTCTTCGACATCTCCTTAGCCTTCTGGCTCGCCTCACTTCGTTGATCAGTAGCATACTGGACAGAAACCGTTTGAGGTTTCTCTCCTGCGGTCTGTGGGCGTTTCAAGAAGAAAAGACTGATATACCCTTCTATGTCTTTGAAGCAGGCGTCAAATAGAATATCGGCTTCCATAATAGTCCTAAGAAAAAAGGGGCCCGCTGAGACGCGGGAAAGAGGTGAGAGAAGAAAGAAGAGAGGAAGGAACCAGCCAAGAGAAAGGAAGGTCCCACACGCCTCAGCAGGGCCGCCTTTTAATCTAGATCTAAATCTGCCGCTACGGGGGTACTTACAGAAGCGGTAGCGACCGGAGTTGAGGCCTCAAGACCCGTAAAGTCATCTACGGATTGACTCTCATCTTCAAGAGGGGTTCCATCAGCAAGCACACGAGTAACTTTACTACGCGTCTCACCCTTGTAGGTTTCGTTTGCTACTTGAATGACACACTCCTTGCCCTGGAAATCTCCGAGTTCAATCTCGTACTCGCCTTCGAGCAAAGCTTCATCTTCGCCCAAGGCAATCGCCGTGCGCTTGAAGTTCCAGAGAGCTTCAGGCTTCAGAGAAGTCATGTACCAGATTCGACGACCTTCAAAGTCGCCATCAGTGACGCGGAAAGTCCAATTGAGATAGGGCTGACCACTTTCCTTACCGAACTTCTGTTCGACTTCATATACGGCTGCGGGGTATCGTCCGGGGGGAACAGCATCGAACCCCTCAGTCTTCACTCCGGTCAGATTGATGCTAATAGCTCCATCACTCATTTACTTGTTGTCCTTTGGTGTAACTTTTTTCGTAGGGGGCGTATCGCCTCCCCCACTAGGCGTGGTCTTCTCTCCTGCGATTCCTATTTCTTCAAACTTTTCTCCACGAATAGCCTTCATCATCTTTGGTAGGGTTGGATTATCAATGTACGTTCCAAGGTTAGCCGACCGGTCCTTGACGATGACACGTTGCTTGCTCACGGGTTGGAATTGAATTCGGCGAGTAAGAATAGTCTCCTTCTTGCCATCAACAACTTCCTGATCCCGTTGCATATGTAAGTATCCCACAATATCAATAAACCCGGCAATCTCATCCGCCAACTGTCCTGGAAGACTCGGCTTGAAAGTTACCGTGTTAGTGATGTCGTCTTTAATTTCACGAGTTAGGCACGTGAAAACGATATGAGTATCTGGAATGTCTCGAAGAGCTCGTACCACTTTACGAATACGCTCGTGGGACTTCTGCCAATCTCGCTGCTCGGGAACTTCCGGATCTCGAGGTCGGGAACTTGCCGCAACCTCTCCCCGAATAATTTCCTGCATGACAACTTTTTGAAACTCGGTAAGGCTATCAAACACGATAGTCTTAAAGTGTCCTGGGTTGTCCCGCACCCACTTGACGAGCTTCACCATGTCGGCGTAACCCGTCACCTTTACGATATGAACATTCTTATCACGGATGGTTAAGGTACCGCCCTCGGTATCGATATAAAGAACGGGAGTCATAGACTCTTCATCTGCGGCTGTACCACAGAGATAAGTCTTACCAATTCCGGGAGGTGCGTGGACTAAAAACTTGAGAGCGTTTAGGGATGCGCTCGGGTCTCGAAGTTCGAAGGGGAACCCTTTAATGTCTAGGGTATCGGCAGTCATGCAAACGTAATCCTCTACTAAATATGAATGAATACACCCATTATAGAAGAAGATCGAGCTTGTTGCCCGCGGGACTTTTGGTTTCTTTTTCAGAGCCCCGCTGATCAGTACGCTTGCGATACTGGGACTTCAAAATAAATTGATAATCCTTCTGGTCATGGTAAGCAATGCACGCACCCATCACAGGACACATCTGACATCGAAACGGTGACGGAGAAGAATAGATTACGGGGTCACTAACCATCGCATCAGCCACCTGGGAGAGCTCCCAGATGAGCATATCGAGGTTCTCATCTGAACGGACCACATCCTCACGATAGAAGAAAGGCTTATTCTTTACGTGAGCTTCGAGAGTCTTGAGTTTGTCCGCGTAGTCTTTTTCTTGAAGTCCGTGTTGCCGAATAGCTCCTCGGTAGACTTCGGGAGTACTATCGATTTGAGCTCTGGAGAGAGCGTCTCCCTTAGCCAGCAACTTGGGTACACTGGGCAACTTCTTACGGAGAAAGTTGTAGCGGACGCCCTGGATGGGCACACCGAGGTGCTGTTGCATCGCATATTGATATACTCCAGGTTGTTCTTCTAACAACAGACGATCAGTCTCAATCGTTATTGCGGTCTTATGTTCTAGAACCCAGTAAAGACCCGTCTTCTTATCTCTAATAACACCGTCACCCGTGCCCTCGATCAACGCTTCGACAGGCCAAATACGTTTGTCGGGTTTGATAAGGAACGACTCCTCCGCCACAATAAAATCAAAGTCGTCGTGCACGGCACTCCAGTCTTGATAGTACCGCATCATCCCAGTACCGAGTTCGAGGTGATCTTCAAGATCTTTAACCTCGGCCCCCGGAAAATCGGCTTCAATCTTATCAAGACTCTCTCGGGCCCAATCCTCAAAAGCTTCTACCGGATTTTCTCCGTCGGCGTAGAACCTTTCCAGAGCAATATGAATCCCAGTCCCGAACCAGAGAGCCCTTGGCGGAACAGCTTTCTCTAAACCATTACGCATCATGCTTGTGACATTCCAACGCCATCGGCAGTCACGGAATGACATAGAGTCGGTAATGTGGATTCGCGGCAGCTTGAGATCAGATTCCGTTAGACCTATTTCGAGCGCGCGCTTCTCTCTCGGCTTCAGCATTGGCCATGTTTCCTTTACGTTGATTACATTTTAGGTGAACCACTTGAAGGTTCTCAGGACTATTAGTTCCGTCTCGAGACTTGGGAATAATATGATCAATAGTTGCGGCCGAGGGTCGGACGATCACATCCCCAGCCACACCGCGAACGTACGCTTTAACTTCCCACATTTCTAAACCGCAGAGTGCACAATGTCCAAGTTGTTGCTTGAACTTTCGAGCCCTCATTCTACGGAACCAGCTTGTCCTTTTAGACACGTTGAGGGGTTCTCAATCCTTGAAACTGTTTAAGCTCCTCACGTTCTTGGTCACTTGTGAGGCCTGGAACAAACCACGAACGCTTCTCGTCTAGAAGATCCATCAGTACCTGTTCGTCTTCTACATCAAGCCATCGTTTGTTTTGGTGACAGGAGAGACAATACGAAGTTAGATAATGAAAGCCATCTACGTTCCAGAATAGCTCACTTAGGAACTCCATATCAACCTCGCAGTTAAAACAGAAGTGAGTTACTCGGTGATTAACTTTATTGGAACGAAGGAGTTCTCGGTAGTGCTGAGGGATCTCTTCGAAATACGAAGCTCCCTGACCTGTCGAGGAGCCTGAAGCAGCGGTAGCTTTCTTCTCAGCCTTTGCTTTCGTACGCTCAGCAACCCACTTTTCAAGCTCTACTGGATCGATGTAAGTCTTATCCCGCTTCTCATGGGGAGCTCCCTGCTTAATCCAGTTAAAGACTTGTTGCGGTCTAAGCGATTTCTCTTTGGCGTACGTAGACGGGGTGATATTATAGGGCAATCCTCTTTCCTCTCTATGCTAGGGACCGAAGTCCCTAACGGGGTTACTTACTGTACTGCTACAGTGATGGGTTCTGCCTCAAGAGACAGCGGCACATCCGAGGTGAAGAACTTCACACCCCGAATCTGAATCAGTGCATCCGTAGCGCCATCAAACCAGAACCAAGAATCGCAACTGGCTTCACCGTAATAGATACCATCAAGTGATGGAGCATCTAGAACTACCTTACCATTACGCGTGGAGTGAACTAGTTGAGATGAAGACAGGAAGGTACAGCTATTGACTGGGGCAGTTTGCGCCACGTAATAGCCAATCACATTTCCGTTGTCACCAAGGATATAGACGTACCACGGATGGTTGAGTAAATCCTGCCGCAATGTATACTCGACAAGAGCCGTGCGCAGAGGAAAGTTTACAGGATGGGGTGTGGGGGAAACAATCTCTGCATCGGCAAAGACGTCAAGACGTTGCTCAACATCTGACTTCTTTCCATCACCTGTACAGGCAACAGCGATCACACTGAAGATTAGAAGTGCGAGCAGAACAGTTAGCTTACGCACAGAGTGGGGTTCCTTTCGGGATTAAGTTGGTGAGGAAGATCAAGATCTCGGAACTGTCCGATAGTATAATCTTTCCCTGCGTCAGTATTGTACTTAGCGATAGCCTGCAAGCGCAATCCTTTCGTACCAGCAATGTTAGTACGAATGCGTTCACGCTCCCGCGGGGTCTCGGCATCTTCAAGAACTTCTTCCTGCGATGCAATAGTACCCTCAAGTCCTTGAATACCAGAACAGGCATCAAAGAAATGGTTGTAAGCGGTGATGCGAGTCTCTGCAGAGAGAATACGCGTACGTGCGGCGGTCGCGCCTTTAGCGTCAGCTGTGATCCATTGCACCCCCAACACAGTGAAGGTGATGATGAGTCCTAGCGCGACGATAGCTACCCAGACGCCGATACCGACGCCTAGAATTTTAATGGTTCTCATTCTTCTTTCTTCTCTAGGTGGTGTTCCACGACCACATCGTAATGGTTACTTACGACCTCCTTCCTATGCTAGAAGCCGAAGCTCCTAGCGCGCTGGCTTTCGTAGGGTATGATCAACGTTGAAAATCTCAACGATCGCGACAGCGATACAGGGATGACAAATCGCAACAGGCCGATCTCCCTGTATGGGACCTAATACTACAGGGCGTTCCATACCGCAGAAAGAACAAGTAACCATTAGGCGGGTCCAGATTCCGAGTCGTCTAGATACTTCCACTTAAACGGGAAGGCGAAGAGATCCCATTTCGTGTTACAGTTCTCACAGTAGATGTACTCGTCACGGGCGAACTTGACATGAGAAAGATTGTCGTAACCACTACAGTCTTCTGTAGGGCACAACTGAATCGTAACATCGATTCTACGCTCTTCATAGTCGTCACGAAGCCAAGGCTGTGAGATAGCCATAATTAACACTCCGAGAATCCACATTCGAGGTCAATGCAATCTGCACATCCGCCCGCTCGCAATAACGTACTCTGATGGCACTTAGGACAGATATCATACATGATACCTGCAGGGACTTCATCTAAATAGAGTACGGGTTCTTCTACCGGATACTCCTCTATCTTCTCTGTAATGCTTGGTCCACCATCGAAGTCGTCTTCGCAGGCGTGTCGTAAGATTCTCCCTACAGCATCAGGAACACTTAACGTACGATTCTGTCCGAGCATCGTAGTACGTCCACCGATACCACTCAACTGATCTGTGATATCGCTTGGAAGAATTCCATTCCGTAAACTTAACGAAACAAGACGTCCGATCGCTTCTGTCATTGCACCTACGTCTGTTCCGGATCGTCCGATGTTGAGAATCAGTTCCCAAGGCTCTCCCGTTTCGGGGTGGTACCCTACGTTGGCGAACATGCTTCCCAGAGGAGTCGGAACCTTCTCTGTGAAGCCATACATAACGCTAGGACGATCCTTTACGTTTTCTACTTTAATTATACCATCGCCCACAGCAGGCAAAGCACTCTCAGGCGACGCGCCGGCATTTTGTACCTGAGTCACCTTCGAATTGTTTCGGTAGATCGTAATGCCCTTACACTTGAGTTCGTGCGCAAGCAGATAAATCTCCCCGATGTCCTCCGGGGTCGCCCCCTCATTGAGGTTGATTGTCTTTGAGACTCCATTGTGAACAAACTCTTGGAACGCCGCTTGCATGCGTACATGATTTGCAGGGCTAACCTCATGGGCAGTCTTAAACAGGTCTAGAATGTTTGGGGGGGCGCAATCAGGAAGCTCTCCCGTTCGTTCGATGTAGGCGCGATCCTCTTCAGGCATATCAGGCCACATCTCTTTGAGTAGAGGATTGAAGTCGTAGAGATCAGTTCCACCCAATACATTCGTTCTGTGAATGGCGAGAGCGAAGTAAGGTTCGACCCCACTTGAGCAACCGGCAATGATACTAATCGTCCCTGTTGGAGCGATCGTTGTCACAGTGGCGTTGCGACGAGGGAAGTACGTAGCCTGATTCTCATCATAGAAAGGAAAAGGTCCGAATTCCTTAGCGAGTCTTTCAGACTCTTGAAGAGCCTTCTTATGGATAAAGAACATGACCGCGCTAGCGACCTCTCGAGCTTGCTCACTATCGTATGCGATACCCATCTTGACTAGCATATCTTGCCAGCCCATGACACCAAGGCCGATCTTGCGATTGCCGTTCTTGTGCATGGCCTCGAGCTTAGGAAGGGTATAATGTTGAACATCTACAATACGATCGAGGAATCGAGTATAGAGAGCTACGTCGGTCTCAAGACGCGTCCAATCGATTCCACCCCCCGAGACGTAGTGGCCGAGGTTGATACTCCCCAGGACACAAGCTTCGTAGGGGAGCAGAGGCTGTTCGCCGCAAGGGTTCGTAGCATCAAACGACCCCTTCCACGGAGTCTGATTCCCGTCTTCGATATGATCAGCAAAGAGCATACCGGGGTCACCCGTCTCCCAGGCGTGTTGTAAGATTATAGCCCAGAGTTCTCGAGCCTCAATAGAGCCCGTGACCTCATTCGTACGAGGATTAATAAGGTCCCAATCTTCTCCGTAGGTCTTGAGAGCTTCGAAGAATGTATTAGGCGTCCACACGGAGATGTTGAAGTTTGTGATCTTCGTGTTTTCTCGGTCCTTCGATTGGATGAAAGCTACGATCTCGGGGTGAGAGGCATTAAGCGTCGCCATATTCGCGCCGCGCCGTCGTCCACCCTGCTTAATCTCGTTTGTAACCGCATCATACATTTCAAGGAAGGACACCGCTCCCGAAGATTCTCCCTGCGTACGAGAAACGAGATCTCCCTTTGGTCGAAGGTGAGAGAAAGAAAATCCGGTGCCCCCACCGGTACGTTGAATTAGTGCCATGTCTTTCGCGGTGTCCATGATCCCTTCAAGACTGTCGGGGATCGGCAACACAAAGCAGGCAGACATCTGCGCGAGCTCTGTTCCGGCATTCATCAACGTGGGCGAGTTTGGTAAGAAGTCTAGATCGAGAAGACGCTCGAGAATGGTTTCGTGATCTTTAGGATACTCCTCCGAAGGGAAGATAGCTGTCGCGACACGCTCCATCATCATCTCGGGAGTCTCAACAACCTTCCCATCCGTCTTTAACAGGTAGCGTTTCTCTAAGATTGTTTTTGCAGACGGAGTTAGAGACATGAAACGATCGGTCAGAGCCATCAATGATTTCCTTCGGTGTTATAAATAAAATGTCGAGTATGATAGACTCCACTAATAGTATGGACTATTGCGGAGTGGGTGTATCGTATTCGGTGTTCAAACTTTCTAGCGTGCGCAGCGAGTATGATATGCTCGATAGCGCTTTCGTAATGCACCAAGGCCCAATGGCCATGAAAGACGCGACCTTGACTGAGAGTAGTCCAGAGAGCTTGTAGTAATTGTCGCCACATAAATCATCTAGACATTAATATCCGATAGCAGGTCCAAAGAGTCGCGTTACCTTCAAACCAATGATCCGCGGCCCAGAAGGTAGACCAGACAGGATCGTAAGCTTGTAGAGGGGTAACTTCTGGATGAAAGAAAGTGTTTATCTGCCACAGACCTCTTGAGGGAGCTCCGGTTATGGGTTCATCGTTGGCCCGATGGGCCCAGGGATTATGTCGACTCTCACACCATTGTACCCATCCAAAAGCTTGAAGCCATGTCATAGGAGTTCCATTACGAAACTCCACGGGAGAAGCCCAATACGGTTGAAAGCCTGCTCGCTCTAACGCACTAGTACACGTGGGAGTCCACCGGCCACAAGGGCGTTGGTAATCCCACGACTGTTGAGAGCGGTCTTGCCATCCCCACCAAGGAAAGTTTGCCTCTACCGGGGTAGAGATTATTAAGATAACAAACACCATCACGAGCGTCACGGTGGCGCTCTTGGTCATTCTAGATCTATTGCCGACGGATTTAAGTCCGGGGAAGGTACGTGGTAGGACTTCCCTACAGGAGAGATAAGAATCCGGGTCTGACGACTTGGAGAGCGTCGCACGTAGTCAGGGCGATCCTCAAGAGGTCGAATAGCCTTAGGCTCAAGATCCCGGGTTCGTATCGTCCGACGGAACTCTTCTAACTCTGCGAGGCGCTTAAAGACCAGTTCAAACAGTAAGTGAATCCCACATATGTGACCGTGAACGATACTCATCTTGAGTCCGTGGCTCACGTCCATCACAGAGATACCATCCCGAGAAAAGCAATCGCAGGCGTCGGGTTCTTCATCTAGCCACCACTCTACAGTCTGCGAAAGAGAGACCTCCAGAGCCACAATCTTAAGAGGCTCAAGATAGTTCTTCTCGTCGAAGACGATAGGAGATTTTATGGGAAGAGCCCTCTGGAGATTCGTAAAGGCGTCGAGGAAATCTTCTCGAATCAAACGCTCCGTATTGAGAAGATGGCCGTCTTCCATCTGACAAAGTTTGAGACTGACTCGATCAGCTGTTCGCCATAACATGTGCCAACAACCACTTATACACCCAGGAAGAATTTTAGTCTTCCTGCTGGGAACAGTGTTAAAATCGATGACGATTTTTTTGACGTCAGACATAATTTTCTCAAAAAGAGAGACGGTAGCGTGGTAGAGTTTAGTCGACCGGAGTCTTAATTATTCTACCACGCTCCGTCAAACAGTTACAAGCGTGATCGCGGAGCTAGCGACCCGACGCAACTATACCCAGTATAGCGCTACTCAGCAGCGACTTCAAGTATGATATCCCTATGAAGCTGCTGTAGAGGCCCGTCGTTCTCTTCCGAGATCTGAAGGAATTCATTCGCCAGATCTTCTACAGCTTCTGGATTGTCTCGATAACGAATGAGTTGGTGGCCAAGAGTGGCACACGCCTCATTAATCATGCGCATGCCTGATACGGCTCCTCGAAATCGAATCAGTTCGCCGCTCACACAGACCCCTTTTCCGTCACTTCGAATTTGGTTCCCGTGAGAAGACGTATCGTCGGACGAGTCTCGAAGTCTCGAATCGTCGTCACAGGGTAGGGCAGAGAGGCTTTGACAACGAGATCATGGAACATTCTACCCATAGACCGTTCACCTACCAAGTTTACAAACAGATCGGACTTCACTCCCTCGTACACGTAGAGGGTTTCAGCCGAACTTTTGAAGACAATATACAACTCCTTAGATAAGGAGTCGTAACCAATTGACTTCAGGTTACTCGAATCTGGAATCTCCAATAATCGAATCGAATTCTTACAGACATCCATAGTGGTTATCTTCCTTTCTTCTTCGGGGGTTTCGCAACATCTGCTGCGTGAGCTTGGTTCGAGCAGAGCTCTACTTTTCCAGCAATCTTTTTGAGCTCCGTTCCGCACACGCAACGCCGAATACTCTTCTTAGGCATCTCTTTGTTTCCTTATTCTAAAATAGGTCCCACACATAACAAAAGCCCGAGCGACAAAATCGATCGAGCTTTTGTAATTTGAATGGCACTCCCGGAAGGATTCGAACCCTCGGCCAACTGATTAGAAAACAGTCGCTCTGTCCTCTGAGCTACGGGAGCTTGGTGCCGGTGCCCTATACCCTGGACTTCGATCCGAAGATTATACCTGAGGAGGGGTTCTCAGGAGCCGGCCACGTGTATAATTGGTTCCCTCGGAAGGGTTCGAACCTCCGTTGTCTGGTTCAGAGCCAGGTAGCCTACCACTAGCTGACAAGGGAATGCATGTGTGAAGAAGTACTGGACTTTTCTAACGGTAGAGGGACTTTGCGCCCGGAGAGCGATCGTCTATTGGGGCGACTAAAAACACACATATTGTAACATTATAATATAATGCCGTTAGATGTATGCTCTACCAGTACCCAACATGGGTCGGCCTAGCTGCTCACACTAGCCTTCTTCACACGAGAGCGTTTGGAATCATCCCTCAGATGATTCGCTATCCTCGTCATCAGCTGCAAGAGCGTCGACACCCTTGTCTGTGATGGCATACTCATTAACGGGACGACTCCCGTCATTCTCACGGGCTGTAACTGCGACGAGATTATGCTCGCCCATCTTCTTGAGCCCGCTGAACACATTGGGACGGCTCGTCTTTGGCACCTGAATCAGGTCACAAAGCTCTGTCGCCGTATGAGAGTCTCGATTCTCATCGAGAATCTCCAAGATCTTCCGCTGGTTCTTTCCAAGTGGCATGAACTATACCTTCCTTTCCATGGTCCCCCCGAGAGGAGTCGAACCTCTTGCCGCCTGATTAAAAGTCAGGTGCTCTTCCTATTGAGCTTCGGAGGGATAACTACTATACGTTTCTTACACCTGGATGTTTTGTTCCGGTGAGTCGAAGGTATAAAGATCGAGCTGTCTTACCAGTTGACCCATCTTGACTACCGAGATCGCGGAGAGCGATACGAACAACGGCGATCTCCTTGTCTTCGAAGGTAATCTGCATTAGATGCTGACTCCAATGGCGATTCCGAAAAAAGTCCCTGCGATAATCGACAACGCTACGACGAGAGCCATTCGTTGCCCCGTGAAGACGAACTGCATCTTAGATCGCCATTCTATCTATCTCTAGGATAGCCTCACCCGGAGTGAAGGTCTCGACAAGCTGCTTATACTGCGAAGGTGATATATAGATCTGAGCGTCGGCTTCTTCTCCCTGAGAGAGAAGAAGGACTCCAGAACTCAACACGACAGCCTCTACTGGATCCTTCTCAGGCTCGTCTATATCATTGAATGTGTGCTCCATTAGTAACCTCTTCGTACTACAGGGTCAGGATGTCGACCCTTTTCAATGTGCCCGAGACAAAGTCTACAGGTCACTCTCTTCTGTTTCTGACTCATGCGAGGGCGATCTTTCTGCTGCTCGACGCTCCACTGTGTGACGAGTCGATTGCAAGCGGAGATCGCAATGTCGTTCGCTGAACGACTCAAGTGTCCAATGTAATGGACGACCTCGACTCTCTTGGAGGAAGGAAGAGGACTTGAACCTCCACGCCCAATCAAGGACGGCTTACGATTAGCAGTCGTACCCGTTACCATTCCGGCACCCTTCCGATATTACACTACGCTTTCTATGGTGGAGGGAGAAGAACTTGAATCTTCATCTTCGAGTTTATGAGACTCGTGCTCTACCATTGAGCTATCCCTCTGTGTCAGGAGGAGTAGGGAATCCCATTCCTTCTTTGTTCTTTTGTTCTTCGAAGCCTACGATCTTTCCTTTAGCATCGATTAATGGAGTGAGTTTTAGATGCTCCAAAAGAGCGGGTACTACCTTATCGGCTATCATACTCCGCCGCGTCCATCGATCAGGAGCGAATTTAACGTTGAGCTTCACTAAGAATCCTTTCTATGGTTGGGCAGGAGGGAGTTGAACCCTCTATCTCCCGTTTATAAGACGGATGCATTTACCACTCACGCTACTGCCCGTCGAGACCACGTTTGCTGCTCGCTACAACGATAGAAGTACGTGGTCGTTTCCTTCTTGTCGAAAACCCGGATCAGGGTTCTCACAAGGGTGACTTTACAGTTCTTGTATCCCTCTCTATTGCATGCGTTACACATGCGGGGATCATTGGCTACCTGCGACTCTTGAGTTTGTTGCTTTTGCATATTCTAATAATAGAACAGACCCGAGAAGTAAATCAAGAAGCATGCGTCACAAAACAGAGAAAATTATTTCTCTTTGGATCCCATTCCCATGCAAGCGTCGCACTGAATGTAGTAGGGGGAGTTGACTCCATCCGGAAGGAGATGTACAACGTAACCATTCCCGTTACACTTCGGACAGTCACCAGTCCAGTTAACAGTCATTTGAAGATTGTCCCACACGGCTCCCATATGCATGAGGAGCTGGGCAACATCACTTCCAATAAAGGAACGTTCGCCAATCTCGGCGGTCCACTCACCGTCTTCGGTGGGAACAATCTGTACCATTGGCATGTATAATCTCAACTTTCTATGGCACCCAGGGAGGGGTTCGAACCCCCAACTTCTTGATTAACAATCAAGCGTTCTACCAATTGAACTACCTGGATGTATATACGCGCCGTACGATTTAGTTACGGGTCGCCATATTCTTTCTTTATAGGGGCGACCCAAATGCACTTCGAAGATGTGCTTCTTCATGTTGAGGGCGCCCACTCTCTCAGGGCAGTGATCGCATTGAATGATCACATTCGCCATGAGACGGCTTGCGTCTTGTTGTCCCCTCCGATTGTTACAATCCTGATGGGCCGCTTGAAGGTTTTCAAGGTGATTTGTTCCGCCTAATGAGACAGGAATGATGTGATCAATCGTCGCGGCCATTTTATCTGAGCCGCCATCATGAAATCGAAACTCTAGATGCTCTTTACAGATAGCGCAAAGGCTCCCCTGCTTTAGGATGAGCTTCCTTAACTTAGACTTTCGAGACATCTCCTACCTTTCTATGGTGCTTGGGGTCGGATTCGAACCGACAACCCCCTGTGCTTCACGCAGGTGCTCTGCCGTTGGAGCTACCCAAGCTTATTCTAAAAATCGTTCTTTGCCCCGAACTTCTTAGCCACCCATCCAAAAGGGGCGAGTACTACAACACACAAGTAGTAAAGGGAATACGCTACGACTAAGTAACACCTCATCAATACTTTCCCTAAGAGAGAAACTGCCGTAGCTGCGTTGTCTTCCAAGATCCTTACCTTTCTATGGTACCCCAGGTAGGACTCGAACCTACAAAATTTCGGGCTTAAACCGAACGCATATACCAATTCTGCTACTGGGGCATCTATCTACTAACGCGTCGGGTACCTTCGAAAATTGGGGATTGATGTGCAGTCATCGCAGCAGCGGACGTTGATAGTCATCTCATGTACTTCACACACTTCGGGGCGGGGGTGATCACGATGCGGTTGATTACAGTAACCACAAAGGGTGTCCAGCAAAGTAGAATCGGCAATCCAATGGCCGCCGCCAATCCAACTCACAACTCTCATTCTCTAACTCTTCTTGCCTTGAATCTCCGTAAGCAAGGATTCGAAGTACGGCGCGCACGCGTCACCATACGTTGTCGGAGTCTCACGAAGGAGATGCTGTACCGTGTTCATGAAGTCGTCAGGATCGTTTCGCCAACGTCGATCCCATTCCTCAAAGGCCTTCGCGAATTCTTCAGTCGTAGCTTTCAATGTATCGGTTCCTTTCTATGGAGGTGCGAGCGAGATTCGAACTCGCGAAATAAACGTTTTGCAGACGTTTGCCTTACCGCTTGGCTATCGCACCCGAGAGGGACCTTTTATTACCTAGGTGGTCCCTCAAACCTAGTCATCAGCACGTGGGGGTAAGATCGCTGGTACCGGCTCCTCCCACGTGTCGCAATTTAGTTACTCCAACCACCTGGCTCTACTACGTAGACCATCTGTCCGTTACCTTTTCGACGCTTCACGATCTTCGCTTCCGCAAGAACTCGTGCTGCCTCTCCATCGAATTCTAACTGATCGAGAGCAACAACGGCACGTGCCACCGCCTCTGAAAATGTCATGGTCGCTTTCTCTCAACTTTTACTATGGCACTAATGCCCCCAGTTGAAAAAGCTTCAAGAATAGCAGCTACCCTTTCTTTCGTTAGTTTTATCATATCATTGTCTACCTCTCTATGGTGCTCCCGGTGGGAGTCGAACCCACAAGTAACCTAGTTCTTGAAACTAGTGCATATACCAATTCTGCTACGGGAGCACGATTACATCTAGACCTCGACTCTCTTTAGGAACATTATGAATAATCATTCCTGTGAGCTCGAAGTCTGGACCATCGGTTGTTTCACCGACATACAAGATTGAATAGGAACTATTATCGAGACCGGAGAAAGAGTAAAGTTCCTCCCCACAATTCACGCACTTCACGCGATGCACTTTTGTCCTCTGACGGCGCCACGACAGTCGCATTACTTCTCTGCTCTATTCTCGAAGTACCAAAAAATGCCGATGGCGAATGGAAGAATCAACGCTGCGGGTCCCATCGCCAGACCTAAAATAATACCGGCCCCAAGTAACCCGAGTATCGCTACCTCTCTATCAGACACGAAGCTTATTTTGACTTTTTAGAATTGCAATCACTTGATCAGGAGCTTGTTCGTTTCCTTGTATATTCCAATTAGAGCTCGCATAATAAGCGATTAACTCGCGTATTTGATTGTCAATCTCTCGTGCGCCTGCTTCATCTTGAAGACGACCATTCGGGTTGTACGGCTTCGTTCTCTCTACGAAGAAGTTTATGTTGTCAAAGCGTTCGAATTCTTCTCCCACCAAATCATGGAAGCTCTGAGAGAGATTAGCTCCGTAGATTCGAGAGAGGAGAAGTGGCGAGTCCGTCACAATGACATCGACTTTGTTGCGGATGTCGAGCATCCGCTTACGTTGCTTGGCGAAGATATAAAACTGACCCTCATCATCGAGGAGAGTACTGCGACCCTCCCAGACAACATCCTTTGCGTACTCACGAACGAGTTCACAGTCGATGCCGGCGAGCTTGAGTTGAAAGAAAATCCCGGCGGCGGTAGTCGACTTGCCGGCTCCAGGTCCTGCGAAGAGATTAACAACAACCGCGGCCATGGATATATCTCTCTAACGATTGGAAATATAGAGATTAATCGGTCCGGCTTAGATGAATCCCCAAAAGCCAAATCCTGTCCAGGAATTGATCAGGACTATTGCTAGCAGAACCACTGAAGAGACTGCGAAAACACCGAACATCCAGAGAACCCATTCTCCGAGAGCGCGAACGGGATCATAGTCATCATGCATAGCTTACCAGCTCCGATGTCGTTCGTGAATGGTTTCATAGCCATCGTAGTCATCGATCTGCCAATCGACACCGTCAGGGATCTCAACGATTTCGAGTGTCGCGTGGCTTCCTGAAGCCCACTCAGAACCAAACTCCTCAATGAGTTTGATGAGTTCAGGATCAGTGCGATGATCGTCACCCACACTGAAGCTATCCAAATACGCCTCACGCACTACGTCCGGCTTTGCCGGATCCCAGGGTTCTCCTACGTCGATCTCGTCGAGGGCCCATTGTACCCCGCGATGACGAAGTTCATGTAGAGCCCCTTGATTGATCCCGAAGCCGCCGTAGCGATGATTGACAATGATCTTCATCTTACTCGTTCTTCATCTCTGCGAGCGCTGCTTTGCCATCGAACTCAAGCTTCGTGACCATAGCGTCTTGGAGAACTTCTTCCCAGGACTTGACGTACGCGACTGGGTCGGGACGTCCGAACTCGTGGAAGGCTAAGATGCGTTCCACATCGGCGCCGGTCTTGCCACTGGCCTGACCTTGTGCGTTGGGCGCGTAGCTCGTGTTTGTATTGGCGAAGACTGTATTGAAGTCGAGTCCCAGCTTTGCGATACTGCGCGAGGCGTCTTGTAAGATACCCAACTTGTTCGAGTGCATGTAGGGCAAGAAGTACTTGACACGCTCTGATCCCCAGTTGCCGAGAGCGAAGGCGTTACCAATCGCTTCGTAGAACTCTGGACGGCAATCAGGATAGATAGCGTGGTCACCGCTGTGAACGCCAAGCGCGATCTCGACATCGACGTCTTCGTCCATTGAGAGCGACAAGGCGTACCCGTACAATACTGAACTGAAGATCGCATTCCGGTTTGGAACAACGGTAGCCTTCATGTTGTCTTCTTCGTAGAAGCCCTCAGGCACTTCCTGGTCTTCTTCTGTGAGCGCCGATGAAAACGACTGCATCACAGAGGAGAGGTCAAGCACTACGTTTGGAACTTGAATGCCTTCGTCCGCAAGATAGTCGAGGTTGTTCTGAAGGCGTTGGAGTTCTAGGATGTGCTTCTGCCCGTAGTTAAACGAAACAGAATACACCTCGTCGCCGCGAGCGAGGAGATGCATCAACAGTCCTGTTGAATCCATACCGCCTGAGAGAGCGACAACAGTTGTAGACAATGTATCTACCTTTCTATGCTGGAACCATTTCTAAGTCGTAGAAGCCGTAGTAGCGAGCCCAGAATCGCTGCGCGAGCAGCATACCATTTTTGGCTCCCGTTCTCATTATTATATGGCTTCGATGGGTACTTATAGTCTTAGGACTAATGTTTAGACGTTTTCCCGTAGCTTCGAGAGTCCATCCATACATCCAGAAGACTAGTACTTCCCATTCACGTTCCGTGAGAGCTTTGAACTCTTCAGGAACGGTAGACATTTCTATTCTACCTTTCTTGGTGCCGTGCCCAGGATTCGAACCTGGCTAGCCTCTCGGCGGGGATTTTACAGACCCCCATGTGTCCCATGCACTCACGGCGTTTGGTGAGCTAATCGGGTAACGGACCCCACGCGTCGATAAGCCAATGCTTTCCTTCGCGGATCCGGGTTATCGCGAGAGATAATTCCCTCTGTCTCCAGGGGCTATCTTTAGCGTTTAACTCCTCGAGATCGACGATCGTATGATCTATCGCACTCAGAATATCTAGACGGTTTTCATCTGTGAATATCATGGGAAAAGCCTTTCATGATATAACTATTTATTGGTGACCAAGACAGGAGTCGAACCTGCACGCTGTTTCCAGCATCGCCCTCTCAAGGCGACGAGTCTTCCAGTTCCTCCACTCGGCCAATTAACTCTAATCTTCTGGATACTCTCCATTGAAAGTATCAAGCCCTTGCCACTCTTCTGAACCCTCCCAACGCCAATTACCATCCTCAAGATCAACTTCGAGAATTGGATGATTGTTATCGGACTCGTAGGGGGAGACGCCGTATCCCTTTGACTCCATAGTAGCCCCAAAGGCTTCCATGAATCTCGTGATAAAGACCCGTCCTGCATACGGAGGATCACCGACATTGCTACGAAACTCTGGAGAGTCGAGAACTTCTTTTGCCGTCTTCGGCATTTCAGTTCCCGACCAGTGGGTGTAAACATATAGAGGAGCTGAAGGGACGTCGTTCTCTACGTCGTCGTAAATGAGCTTGACGTTTGCTCGGTCTCCCAATGTATCTTTCCTACCTTTCTATGGTCAGGTGAGTTGGGATTTGAACCCAAAATGACTGGGCCACAACCAGCCGTGTTACCGTTGACACTACTCCCTGATGGTCGAGACGCTGAGAATCGAACTCAGATTACCTGTGTATCAGACAAGCGTACTGTACCGTTGTACTACGTCTCGATGTTATTTATTCGTGTGTACGTTCGCACTGCGTGACAGTTTGCGCATACCAGTTCACACTTCTCAATCTCTTTTAAGATGCGTTCTTTCCCGGCGGCGATAACGCCTTTAGAAATATCAAATTCCTTCACGGTTCCGGGTAGATGATCCCACTGCATTGAAGTGAAGTGGTATACTTGTTTGCAGTCTGTACAAGGCTTTCCTTCTTTAAGAGACCTTACTAGCAAAGCGCGTTGTTGACGACTGCTTGCAGATGATCTCTTCCACTTCTCCTTATCCTCTCTATATCTATTCTGACTGTATAGACTATGGCACCCTTTACACCAGGCGTGTCTTCTGTCTGGTGTTCTAGGATTGTTCCCGAACGCATCAAGAGATTTTTGCTTGTTACACTTACTACATTTCTTCATACTTACATTCTAGTACGGAAGTGTAAGTATGGTACCCCCGGAAAGAATCGAACTCTCAACCTTTTGTATGTAACACAAACGCTCTACCAAATTGAGCTACGGGGGCTCATCTTATGACGCTTCGTCTAACTGTTCCTGGAAGTCCAGGTCTGCTCGAATATGAGAGGGCTTTGGGTCTCGAATCGCATGCTTACCACAACAGCTACATGAACCATGATCAGTCCACCAACGTGGACCCGTTTCAGGAAACCAATCTGGACGCTCGCGATATTGAATCGCCATCCAGAATCGAGTTGCCTTTTTGATCGTACGACTCATAACACTACTCCAGTGGTGCGTACTTTCTTCCCTTCGCTCTGTTACACGGGCGGCACAAGAGCTGAAAATTGGAGAGCTCATTAGAGCCCCCACGGTTCTTTGGAATGATATGATCCAGTGTCGCGAAGTCGGCTCGCGTACGCTTTTCTACATCTCTGTAGGCATGAATACGTCGGTCGCATTCGTTACACTTGTCGCGCTGCTGCTTCAACAGCGCCTGTCGGATCTGTTGTTTCTCGTCGCCTTTTCGGGAGGACATAATCCCCTTTCTATGGAGGAGAGGGTAATCTCTCCTCGCGAGGTTAGCTTGTAACCTCAGCTTCTTCTTCTTTGTCTACGTCATCAGTCTGACCCTGATAGAAGTCGTTCTGGAAACCAGTACGCTCCGCAGGCGTTTCTGACATCGTATAGGTGCTCACGGAATTCGATAGCGCTTGGAACGAAGCCACCGCGCTCTGCGGAGTCGCGAAAGAACGTCGCACGTTCGTAGCGCTCAACGTTCCCTGACTCATACTTGCCGTGGCGTTCCAGGCGGCCGCTCCTAAACCGATATACGAGAAGACCCACTGGTGGTCTCGTTCGTGATCAGCGATCGCCTGACGTACGGTATCGAGCGTCCACTCTCGCGAACAATTCTCACCACCGTCTGTCACAACAACCATGATCACATCGGCGCCGAGCTCTTGAGCTTTCTTCTCGGTAGCCCCGATCGCTTTGCCGACCGCATCGTAGAGCGGTGTGCTCCCACGAGGGACGAAGTTGTCCTGCGTGAGTACGTTCTCTGGAAGCTGATCGACATCGATACCATCATAAACGGTATCGATACCTTCGCTATCGAACTGTGTCAACATGAAGTGCGTAGGAACCGCTTTATTGGTTCGTACATCCTTCACAGTGGTATTGACGCCACCAATTGTGTCGTCTCGCATCGAGGACATTGAGCCACTACGATCGAGAACCATGCTAACAAGAATAGGTTTCAAAACACCATTCCTTTCTATGGATCCCCCGACAGGAGTCGAACCTGCAAACCTACTCATTACAAAAGAGTTGCACTGCCAGTTGTGCTTCGGAGGAATGTACCGCTATGTTACTGTACCAGCCTTGAAGAGATGATTTCCATCATCATCGTACACGTGCATCATAGTCATCGTAGCACCTTCTGCGGCCGCTACAGCGAGTGCCTCATCCGCGGTGGCGAAGTCTCCTTGAACCCAATCAGTCACTGGGTGGTCGAACGTATCAACCCCAACAACACGATACTGTCCTGCGGGAGCGATGAGCTCTGTACCGCCGGGTGATGTAAACTGGCCCATCAATTCTCTCTTTCTATGGTGGAGCTGAGGAGAGTTGAACTCCTGTCCTGTCCGGCTTCCGTCATGCGGCGTTACCGTCAGTCGAACCCGTCCAGCCCCAAATGAATCTGCTGAGAGCTTGTTCTTGCTCTTCCTAATAATTATAAAACGGAACTCCGCAAACTCACACGAGCATGCGATATAGTTAATGGTCCCCCCGGAACGAATCGAACGTTCAACCTTTCGGTTAAGAGCCGAGTGCTCTGCCTAGTTGAGCTACGGAGGGGTGATCAGAAAATCTTTAGCCCATCGAATACCCTTACTCTGACCATTCTTTGGAGCTTCGACTCGAAGAGATACCTGCCCTATGGCTTGAGCATCTTCGAACGGGATGAGATATACAGAGTCTGTCTCAGGACAATAGACACCATAACAGTCTATCTCTTCTTTCGTATAGGCGCGTCTACTATACTCCTTAGCGTAGTTATAGTAACCGCTTTCATTACTGAAAAGGATAGCTCCGTTTCGGAGGCGTCCTGTCTTACACTGGATTCGAATCAAACATCCATCTCGATCTTCAGCAAGATCGTATCTACAATGCTCTCCAAACGGAATAAGAATTTCTCTACCGTCGGTTATAAGAGTCACTAAGATCTTAGCTACTGAAATGTTACCGATAGTGTCTGTATTCTTAGGCATAAAAAAAAAATGGTACTCCTGAATGGAATCGAACCATCAACCTTTTGTTCCGCAAACAAACGCTCTGTCCATTGAGCTACAGGAGTATGGTCCGGGTGAAAGGATTCGAACCTCCGACTTCCTGGTCCCAAACCAGGTGCTCTGACCAAGCTGAGCTACACCCGGATCTTTGCTAAGATCCCTTTGCGAGTGACACGATACTTAAATTCTATATCGCGCCAGCCACAATTCAAACAAGCGAGTTCGACATCGCGAAAGACGCGCCCCGACGGGCAACGTGGACATCGAATGACGACTCGCATATTCATAATGGTACCCGCTGAGGGAGTCGAACCCACACACTCTTTCGAGCACTAGTTCCTAAGACTAGCGTGTCTACCAGTTCCACCAAACGGGCGTATTACTCCTCTGCAGGATCATCATCTATCTCTAGACAATCATCACACAGAATTGTGATTCGGTCAACGTACACAAAGTACTTAGACTCACCCTGTGAACGGCCACAAGCACGACACTTGAGAGCGTTCCTATTCAGGGTCTGTCGATTACGCGTACGTCTGCGTGTCACAACATCCTTTCTATGATGGCTGGAGCATTACGACGGGAGGGCGTCTAACCAACGGAATGACCCAATCAGCGCCCGTTGCGGCCATCACCCCGCGTCTTCCGTAGCTCCGACTTAGCCCTGGCAATACGGATACCAAATCGCCGGCACTAGTACCGAGTAAGAACCATCTCTACTTTCTATGGAACCCCAGGGGAGATTCAAACTCCCGAACTCTGCTTGGAAGGCAGATATGTTATCACTACATCACTGGGGCTAATGGCGGTGATGACGGGACTTGAACCCGCAAACCTCTTGATTGACAATCAAGTGCTCTATCCAATTGAGCTACATCACCGTATTTTGACTGAGCTGTTTTAGTAACACCGCATGGATTATTCGATCGAGTCCGATATCAGAAAGAATGATCTCTACGACTTCATTCCCAGGACCAGAACTGTTCGCACTCTCCGTCGCATAGGCCGTAACAACTTGACCATCGACAAGTTGTTGAAACTGATCTTCGCCGAGAGTAATTCGTTTCGTGTCCTTCATGATTTCCTTTCTTGGAGGAGGCGACAGGATTCGAACCTGCTAGCCCATTAAGGCTTACGGGATTCAACGCCGCTGCACACTCCCAGGTTAGCGCCTCCATGTTGTCAAGAGCAGGATTCGAACCTACGACCTCCCGGGATAGCGAATGTTTTTTTGTCTCTACCCGGGCGCTCTGCCCACTGAGCTATCCCAACATGTTGACTAATCCCAAAGATATGGAATCAGCCGTGCGAAGTCGATGAAAGTCAATTGAAGATCGGCCTCATCATTAGGCCAGAATCGACCATTCTCATTACCATCGCGATCTCGATGGAGTACAAGTCGTCCGAGAACTCTTTTGACTTGTTCCATTTCTGCATGTACCGCTATGAAGTGATCAGAGTTTTCAGCTTCCCACATGTATCCCTCAAGGATCGCAATGTAGAAATCTCTTATGTCACCTTCAAGACCATAGTACGTAGGACGTACAATGATCTCTGCGTATGGATTCGCGTAGAGATTTTCTTTCTTAAGGGATCGTTGGAACCATCCCTGAAAGTCCTCATCTTCTCCCCGCTTATGAGCTTTGCGGAATTTGCGTGCCATTCGGTACTTAACGCTCATATCTATCCTCTCTATGGTTCCGGGATAAGGATTCGAACCCTAGTAACGAGCGCCAAAAACTCGCGTCCTACCGTTAGACGATCCCGGAATATGGAGCCACTGGAGGGAGTCAAACCCTCGTCCTTACCTTGGCAAGGTAATATAATAGTCGTTATACCACAGCGGCAATAACACTACCCTTCTATGGCAGGCCCGCAAGGATTTGAACCTTGATTAGTGGGTTTGGAGGCCACTGTGCTGCCGTTACACTACAGACCCATGCTGAAGACCGTCCGAAGACGGCCTCAGTACTCCTTCTGCACATGGCAGATGAGCTAATGAACTGGGAGAATACTGACAAGAGCGTAATGTCTGCCGAAGCAGACGATCTATTTAACAAGTAGAAGTAACTCTTATCTCACTACCCAATTACTTTTTCATGCTCGCGAGAGAATACTAACAAGAGTGTAATACTGTGCTACCAATTACACCATACAATTCCGAAGAATCGCATCCGGATTCGAACCAGAACCAGTCTCTTAACAGGAGAAGTAACTCTTATTTCACTACTCACGATTTTGTTTATTGGTAGCGGGGGTCAGATTTGAACTGACGACCTTCAGGTTATGACGCTGACGAGCTGACCGGACTGCTCCACCCCGCGATATGGTACACCCGGAGAGACTCGAACTCCCAGCCTTCTGATTCGAAGTCAGATGCTCTGATCCATTGAGCTACGGGTGCATATTGCTAAACGTTGTTAAGGTACCGAAGACACTAGCTATTGCTAATACCCTTCTATAAATGGTAGCGCTGACGGGTGCTGACCCCGCTATCTCCTGTTTGAAAGACAGGTGCCCTTGCTGTTAGGCCACAGCGCTATGGTGGAGATGACAGGGATCGAACCTGCTACCTTCTGCTTGCAAAACAGACGCTCTCCCAATTGAGCTACACCCCCAAGAGACTATCCACAGAAGAGAAGTCAAGTTGTTCATGTCTATGCGAGTCCCTAGGGGCTACCTATAATGGGATATCCGACTTGAGCAGGGGTTTCGAGGGACGTCGGAGTTGTGAACCCTCTAATCTGCCCATCCCGCTATGACCTACTAGTACATGACTTCTCTTCTGTGAATACATCCCTTCTATGGTAGCCCGTACCGGATTCAAACCGATGTCCCTAGCGTGAGAGGCTAGTGTCCTGATCCCTAGACTAACGGGCCGCGGCTATTCATTATCAAACACCTGAGCTACTAAAGCACCCCGGGTGTTTGATCTTTCTTATTCATATAATACAACAACTCCCCGAAAAATCTCACGCCCAAACGACAAATATTATGCAATTCCTGCGAGAGAAACGGAACCGATCTTCTCGAGGTCCGTCACAAAGACGGAGTGAAGAGTCTCGTCTGAGGCTAGCTCATCGATGGGTTTGAGGAATCTCACGTAGGCGTACTTCGGATTAATACGGAGTACGACACCTCGAGTTTCTGAAGGCTTGTGATCGACGACGTCTCCTACTTGAAAAGACATCTCATCGTCCTCCATAAAAAGAGACCCCGAACCCGCTTTGTCTCTCCACGTAGGGCCAGGTTGCATTCCATAATGGAACTGTCTGCGTTTCAAACCGTACCACCTTTCTATGGAGAGAGCCTCTAGGAACGACTCTCTCCGACGTGCGGCGTACTACTGTTACTCTCTCCGCCTAAAGAGTAACCGCCTCAATCGCATTGACTAAAGCCTTCGGGTCCTGCTCCAAAAGCTTCATCAGGTCGAAGATCTTTTCACTGAATCCCGCGAGCGCGAACGCCTTACTCTCTGGGAACATCGACGTCCCATGACCGGCAAGGTCGATTGAGTAGATGAACGGACGTCCGTGCTTGGCTACGTACTTCTTATATGTACCATCTGGTGCGCCACCTGTTCGGCGTCCTACGGAGTAAGCAGCTTCGAAGTCATCTCCTACCCAACCCTGCATGTCAGAAAGTACAATGATACGATCGTACTTCGTCTTCATCGCTTCGGAGAAGATCAAGTTGAAGTTCGTCATACCACCCCGGCACAATCCCTGTGCCCGCTCTACAAGCGAGAGGATAGGATCATCGAGATTGTACTTCAACCATCGAACGTCACTTGAGAACATCAAGATGTCAGCATCGTTCTTGCGACCGACTGTTACACCGAGAAGCATCGCGAGTTCGATAACCGTTTGACTCTTCAACGTCTGAGATCGCATTGATCCTGAATCGTCGATTGCGACAAGCGTCCTACCAGACAATTCAGGTACGTTGTCGATCGCAATCTCTGCAGCACGGCTTACCGCCTGCTTCAACTTACGATTCTCTAACGTCTTGTACGCCGTCCAGAAGCGGAAAGGCAACTGCTTCGACTTGTGCACACGCACCGGATCGACGAGAATCTCTAGAGCCTTCTCAAGGACTTCTGGAGAAGCTTGAGCTTCGATGTTACGAAGGTTTCGAATCAAAGCCATGTAACCGATCTGTCCATTAAGGATCAAATCGCTCCATGCTGACGCCTTGAGCTCTGCCTTCTCTTCATCGGAGTCAGCATCCTGACCTGCCTTTGTGAGCTTCGATTCCCAGGTGTCATCAGACTTCAACGTGCCACCAATCAAACCGGCAAGGCCATCCTTGTTCCGGGCTGTTGGAGTTGGGTGAAGAAGATTCACCGCGTCACGCAGCGACATCTCCTTACCCTCAGCTCGATACTTTGCCAGTTCATACGTGTTGAACTGACTGAGACTCTCAGCAAGTCCCTTTAGCAGAGCTCGAGGATATGCCCGAGCATTTCCCTTCAAAGACTTCCGCTCCGCGTAGTTCGACGCGTAGTAAGAAAGGATCTCCATCACATCGTCAGGACGCTCTACCACACTTGCGAAGAAGGGACGAGTCCACTGCTCTCCACTCACGCGGTGGGCAATCTCACCCGCTACGACGTGCGAGATAGAACGCATGTGAAACTCTCGGCGAGCATAGATAGCTGCCTTTGCGGCGAACTGAGGATCAAGACCGTCGTCCAGAAGCTGTCGCAGACGTGCGAGAGTTGAGTTCGAGTCTCGGTAGTACTGATCTGTCACAAAGTTCGTGAGCAGAATACTTATGAACTCGGTCTTCGCGTCTTGCGCATACGCCACGCCACCGGCGAGGTTTGTTTCGGTAGCCCGGACAGGGCTTACCTTTTCGTTGAACTTAGCCATAACAGGGGACTCCTTTTCTATGAGTGGAGAATACCGTAAAGAGTATAAAAACCGTCACCAGGGCAACGATTAGGAGTTGAACCTAAGAAGTAACTCTTTACTCACTACCACTACAAAGTCAATTATAGGTAGAGAATACCGAGAAGAGAATAAACAAGCAGCCGAAGCTGCTAGAGATTAAAGGAGCCCTCTCGGGCGAAGTAACTCTTCCCTCACTACTACCTTTCTAGAGACAGGAGAGACGGATTTTAGTAGCGCGGCAAAGAGGATGTGAGTCCGGAAGATTGAACGCAAAGTCTTTCACTGAAGAATTATTTGAGTCCATGCGTCACTACTAAAAAGGCCTTCTCCTATCTATAAAGCAGAGAATCAATGATCAGAGTGGGTTTCGATTAAAGAAGTAACTCTGGTCTCACTACTGCTTCGTATGATTGTGGGGCCCGAGGCCGTATTACGGGTCACCTTGCGGCCTGGTTTGGATGCGACTCTCGAAAGAGTCCCCGTTCCTACACCAGCTCGGGCATGTTAGTAAAGTGGGGAACAGTGCTGAGGGTGTAAGATCTATCCATTAGAAGTAACCCTCGGCTCACCACCACTTTTTCATTTCACTAATCTAAATATAAGTGAGCTCCCGGAGAGAAATCACTCGGTACCGCAAAGCTTTTACGGAATTATTTGGAAATTGTTTTCTTGCTCTTGAGTGTGAGCCCATCGTTCCAACGCTTCTTGCGATTCTTCTCGCCGGGTTCGAAGGTTAGCATCTCTGATTTCTCAGCGCCGCACTTCTTACAAACAGATGTTCCTTCAACTGCAGTCTCATCTTTGTACGCTTCTGAAGGAACAGTGTGACCGTCCTGGACATTGGGGACAAGCCAATAATGTTGACACTTAGTCATGACGGGTCACTCCTCGAAGAAAGACTTTCAAGTCTTCCTCGGCCTGATGACTCGACATATTATTGACTAGGAAATCGTAACCGACAAAGAATCTATTCTCTCCCTGTACCAAAGAGACAAGCTCGTGATCCTCGGGAGATAGATGACTGAGCGGACCGACATAGCCTCGAGCTATTACATCCTTCACCCAACCAGCTCGCGTAAAGATCTGTTCCTCTTCCTGTGAGTTCATTCCGTAAAATACCTTTCCAGGGCTTCTGTCGGCCCCCGAAGATACATATCCCTCATGAGCTCGCGTAGACTGATTTCGTATTCCTCGCCGTTCTCGACATCCGCGAGAGCTCGTAGAGCAAGATCGACTGTAGGTTCGGGCTCGCAGTAGCCGAGCATGATTCCCAATGCAACGCATCGTTGTAATAACTCCGTTATCTCAGGGCTCTGGGTGATCCCCATCACAAGTAGCGGGTCATCCGTACGAGCCAAAGCCAAGGTCACTACGGCTTCTATAATCTCTTGATCTTGGATACGAGATTCATCGTCAGGCATATCTCATTATACATGTACTCCGACTTCCATATCAATGTCGTTGAGTACAAGATAGGGCTCAGAGTCTCTGAGCTCTCGGAGCTCTTCGGGTAAGTCCGCAATGTTCTGAGCACATAACCTACGTATGTGCTCAATGGTCGGATGAGGTACCGTAAGATGACCCTGATTCATTACATGTTCGAGAAGCCCCGGAACCGAATAGATTCCTGTAGCGATAATCTTATCAAATGGAACCGCGCCACCTGATCGTACGACTTGTTTCTTTCCAGGAAGGTTTACTTTCCCGGTGGAGAGCTTGCGCTTCCCGACACCGTCGTATTCAACAAGCTTGTACGCGCTTGCAATTTGAGGAGCGTCAATAGATGCGATGAGCCGTGTTCCGACACCAAAAGCGGATACGGGAGACTCATTTTGTAGACTTCGTGCGATTCGGTATTCATCAAGATCACCTGAGAGGGTGACAGTGATAGTTGGAAACCCGCTCCCGCGAAGGAAAGCAGCTGCTCGTTCGGCTTCAAGATCTAAATCTCCTGAGTCTATACGTATACTCTTTGGTGGATCGACGTCCTCGGTTCGCAGGATGTCAACTAGCATCTCTAGTGCCGAGGTGATACTAAAAGTATCCACCAGAATGGTTGTGTTCGGATACATGCGAAGGTACTCTAGAAACGCCTGGCGCTCTGAGTCGTGTGCAAGTATATAGCTGTGAGCCATCGTACCCATCACGGGAATTCCGTAGCGTCTCCCGGCTTCGATGTTTGAGGTCCCAGTGATGCCGGCAATATAAGCGGCACGACTTCCCTTGTTCGCGGCATCGATTCCGTGAGCTCGGCGAGCCCCCATCTCAATGATCGGGATACCTTGAGCGGCGTGAACGATGCGAGCAGCCTTCGAGGCAACCATTGTTTGGAACTGCAGCTGGTTGATGATATACGTCTCGAAGAACTGAGCCTCCATGTACGGAGCGACAACCTCGATCAGGGGCTCGTTGGGGAAGATCGGAGTACCTTCGGGTACCGCGAAGACGTCACCCGTGAATCGAAACTTGTCTCGGAGATACAAGAGGAAAGATCCCTCGAAGAGACCTAGCTCATCGAGGTAGTCGATCTCCTCTTGCGAGAATCTGAAGTCCTGAAGATAGTCGAGCACCCCTTCCAGTCCCGCAGCTACGAGGTAGTTACGGTTCTCGGGAAGCTTGCGGGGGAAGTAGTCGAAGACCGACTCCTTATTCATCCCGTGCTTCCAGGCAGCTTGCATCATCGTCAGCTGATAGAGATCGGTGAATGCGGCTTCACTCATTGCTGGAAGGCCTCCTTCGTGCGTTCGGCTCTAATTAAAGCTGCGAGAGGCATATGCGGATCGAAAGGTCGTACATCTCGATACTTAAAGGCCTCCATCGCCTCATGTTCCTCCACAAGCTTTACAGCGGCGAAGGCGGTCTTGACGAGACCCGTTTCGGTCTGCGCTCTCGAGATGTGCCATGGACGCGCGTATCCAATTCCGTCGATCCCTGTAAAGGTATCAAGACGATCGTACTGGATATGCAACCAGAGTTCCCCACGTTCTTCGTGGAGAATAAACCGGTAGTCCTTATAGGAAATATCATCGAGGATTCCCTGAGCTTCAGCGGAGTCCATTGCGAAAGTGGCCCCGGCTTTGATCATCTCTTTGCCAGCCATCTCTCCTGTACCCTCAACGGCTCGCATGCCCTCGCGAATCAAAGAGACGTGGAAGAGTTCTGCAAGAGCATCAAGCACAGTAGCCTTCACGCAGTAGTCAGTTGCGAGACCTCCTACATAGAGCCTCTGCACACCCTTAGCGCGAAGGATCGCTGCAAGATCGTCGTGAAAAGCAGAATACTGATCGGCGGTAGCATCGGTACCCTTTGTAATAACAATTACGTCATCCGATGGCGGGATGGTAAACATCGCGCCTCGGGTGTTTTGTACACAATGAGCGGGCCACTGACCCCCGTATTGTTTGAAGGAGGAATGAGTTTCAGGATGCCAATCTCGTGACATGATGATAGGTATCTCACGATGCTTTGCCCAACCATACCACTCGAGCATGACTTGAGCTGCAGCCATGCCTCCCTCAACGGCCATCGAACCGTCTGGAGAGGCGAAGTCGTGTTGCAGATCAACGATCAGTAGAGCTTCAGTCATTAGCTTTGTACCTTCCTATGAAGTAGGCCAGCCACGTGTAGCCACTATATGCAATTAATCCGTAGCCGATAGCGTCACCGGTAGAATTCTCTCCGCGAACGATGAGCGCCACGAATACAAATGCCACCGTGCCTAGTAATACTACTCGCCAACCCCAAGGCTCATCTCGTCCGACGAGATAGGGAGCAATAAATGCTGCATCTAGTAGCCACTTCCCTACCTTAAAGGGAGTCTCCACGATCCTAGTAGGTGATACCATTACTATGTTCTCCCTTAAAGAACTCTCCGCATCGTGGACAGCGATGGGAGTGCTGATGCATTTCATCGACGAAACATCCATGCAAGGCTTGAAAGACCTCTCTATCTCGACATCGATGTCGATGCCGATGTACTATGATCTTACGTCCGGATCCCGGATCTTGAAAAGTGTACGGGACGGGACGCATGAGATTCAATGTAGACCTCCATCCGTTCTAGGGAACCCTCATCGATGAACTCTAGATTGAATCTCATGTAGTGCTCGTCGAGCTCCTGTTTCTTCGCGCGAGCTTCGATCAGCGAGTCACAAACAAAACATGCCCCGCTATGAACAACTCGATCTTCGTGATGATCTCCGCTCGCATCTTGATAGCGAGAGACCTCATAAGTGTTCACGTACCAAGAGACCTCAGGCATACGCGTCCTCCGTAAAGGCGTCGATGATCTTTAAGTACTCTGTGACGCTCCGGACACGAATAATCTTCTCGTGTTCGAAGCCTCGATTGTATCGCCAGTCCATCACAAAGGACTTAGCTCCAGCATCGAGAGCTTGTAAACAGTTACGAGGTCGATCGTCGATGAAGTAATCAACACCACTGAGACGCACAGCCTCCTGCTTGTCCTTCGTGTGGACAAGAACCGCGTGGCCGATCCCAAAGCGATCCAACCACCGTTTCGTAGCCTCATAGGCCCAAGGCTTCCGGTTTGTGATTACCACGAGACGTTTAACATCCGCGATCTCGGCGAGTCGATTGAACTCGTACTGCGAGCAACACGGAGCCAAACCTTCCCAGAAGGCGTCGTTAACTTGATCCCAGACCTTCGAGAACTCCTGCTTAGAAATTCCATAGGTTTCATCCGACAACCACGTATCAATTTCGCGATCAAAAATAATAGGACTCCCATGAATCCTATTCGCGAGCTTCGTGAAGTCGTGTGTAAAGTTTGCGAGAATTCCGTCGCAATCAATACCAATTATCGGCTTCAATTAAACCATCCTTTCTCCGGGTCTTCGGGTTGCTGTATGAGATCCGAAACCATTTGTACGGTTCGGTGAGACACCTCACTGATGATCTCTATCCACCGACGATCAACAGGGTCCTGCACATCCTTAACCCACTTCTCCTGATCGTCGAGAGAGGATCTTCCTGCGACGAGATACTCTCCTAGGAGTTCCTCTCGTCGTTCCTCAGATGGAATCGTTAGGGTTTCGGTCATCGGGCGTCTCCATCTAGATAGATCCACGTGAAGAGTGCAATGTCTTTCATACTGATCATGACACCCTCTTTTATGAGCTTGAATACCTGTTGTGCGGTGTAATACTCTACGGTGATCTGCTCGGAATCATCCGCAGGTAAGAACATTGCTTGAACACAACCCGTCGCCTGAAAGAAATGTACCCGCTCTTGAGCCCAACCTGGGGAAGACTCTAACACCAGACTCTCGACAAGAATTGCCGGAATAAGTCCGACTTCTTCTTGGAGCTCGCGACGAGCGGCCTCGATAGGAGACTCGTCTTCATCGATCTTTCCTGCCGGGAACTCTAAGATTTCCCGACCAACAGGATGACGATATTGTCTTACAAGAGCAAGTGTTCCGTCAGGTAGATCTGCGAGGATGACAACGACTGGAGCGTGAACAGCCACTTCTCGTAACGTGCACACAGGTTCCTGAGCCTCGCCGGGAAGCTCTAAGAGGTCAACGCGAACGTTAACTACTTTCCCCTCATAGCCGAGGCTACTCTGTTTGACAATAGGAAGTTGGCCTTCAAGATTGGGTAAACTCATAAGCGATACTTTTTTGGTACCTTTCCATGGTGGTCCAAGACATCCGAAACTGTGTGGATAATTTTGTAGGCATAGGCCATCTGTTGTTTGACGTACACCTCATCCCAAAACTCAAGAAGAGCTGGGATATCGTAGTAATTTCGATACCCTTGAGCATACCCTAACTGCGCCAGTCGAGCAGCGAATCCTCGAGCCTGGTTGAGATCTTTTTTCTGCTCGGTGGTAGCAAGATTTCCCGTAAGAGCACGGAAATCGGTTCGGTAATCCGCCATAATAGAATCGGCTGTAGTCTGACTCAAAGAGACTCTCTCTTTCTATACTCTAATAATAATTTACGTCTCCGAAAACTCTCAAGCCCAATCAGATACGTTCGTGGGTCTTCCACTCCTCAATCTCCTCGGGAGCCAAATACTTCTGAGGGACATCCGTTCCCCCAGACTCAAAGAGGCGGACAATTAATGCCTGTCCGCGGAGCCAGAGAGCGGGGGTGTTCTCAGTTCTGAGAGAGAGTTCTCGATAGGCTCGAGAGTCCGCAAAATAGATCCAAAAAGCCGACTCGTTGAGATCGTATCCTTTATGATGCCACTCGGCGAGATCTTGAAGAGCCAGTCGCGTGAGATAACTCAACCATGTATCTTGATGTACACGATTGTAGCGTTTAAGTAACCACCGAGGAGCTCTAGGAGCCCCCGCCAAATTCCACCAACCCTCATAGACTAAAATCCCAATAAGTATTAGAAAGGCGGCCGTAAAAACAACCAGGGAAAAACCAAGGGCGATCTTTCCCACAAGAGATATCCCCGATGCAATCTCGGGGAGCAGTTCAGCAAAGCCTTCCTGACGGAGGAGTTCTTCTATCACGACATCTCGAGCAATTCTGTACGCTCATACTCGTAGTCACTGCGACCCTGAATGAACATCTGGGCTGCTTCGATGTCACCCGTACGAACCTGAGCGAGCAAAGCGAGCTGCTCTGTATCGTCCTCAGCGATGTGATAGTACTTCCCGGGACCATAACCGTCGCCCATGTCATTACTCTTAAAAAGGCGCCAGTAAGCCTGGGCAGTTTTTGTGGGAGATCCTCCAGCATCATAAACGGAAACACCGTGCTTGTGATGATGGAGTAAAGCTTTAGACATTGTGTTCAGTTGACCTTTTTTCTTCCATTGCGGCGTTGAAGTAACTCGCGTAGGGCATCCCATTCAAAACTACATTACAGTTCCAGACCATAATGTACGGTGGGTGAATCACTCCAAGATACCGTCCGCCACGTACGCGGTGTACTATTCCGTGCGAGATTGGTTTCGCCCAGATTTTCTTTTCGATAGGTTATGCCTCCAGCTGTATCGTAATCGACCGAGTAGTAACCTCGGTCCAGAAATAGGGTGAGGTCCCAGAAGGAAAGGATACGTACTGTCCATCTTCCTTCTTAGGTAGCAGATTAAAACTCGTCTGAAGCTCTTTGCGATCTCGAATCCGTGCACCCTGAAGCTCCTGGATAAGAGGCTCAGCACGTAACAGCTCGTGAGAATATACTTCACGATCCATAATCGTCGCGACTCGCTCGAGTAAGATCTTCAGATCTTGATTCCACTCACCGTTAAAGATACTATGATTGGCTCGAAAGATCTCAGCACACTTCACGAGCTCACGACATTGAGCATCGATTCCCATGAAGCGTAGATCGTTATTCGGGATCATGTCGAGTGCTGACCATCCCGGCAAGAGGGGCACACATCGATTCCAGTAATCGTTGCGCACTCACAGTGAGGACAGAGACAGCTTGGGAGCTTGGTCTTCCTCGTGAGAGAGGTTACCATCCCAACTTCACCATCCATATGATAATGAGGGTTACGCTGCTGAGGAGATCTACGCTTTACTACCATCGTTACCTCCAAGGAAGTCGAGAGGCTTCCAATCGGAAGATGTCCCGGGCCTCGTTGTTGTAGAGAATAAAGTGTACCTCTCGTAGATGACGACGGCGAGCTCGAAAGTTCTCTACGGCGTAGAGCATTTCCCGCGCGCAGTCATCAAGTGAGTAGCCGCCTACTCCCGTCCCAAGAGCGGGAAGACCGATCGAGTAGAGCTCATTATCTTCCGCAACCCGGAGAGCACTTGACGTGGCTGAATACACTGACTCATCATCCGATTGCGGTTGATCCTTACCCATCGCCGCGGCGTGGATCACAAATCGTGATCGAAGATCGCCACCAGTAGTGATGACTGATCCACCAATGCCAATTGGCCCTTGAGCCACGGCCTCATCTTCTACGATCTGACCACCGGCCTCCTTCAAGGCTCCAGCAACGCCACTGCCCATCCACAACTCGGTATTCGCAGCGTTGACTACGGCATCGAGTTTCTGATGGGCGATGTTACCCTTAATGATCCGTACCGTGGGACGAGTACGGAGATCAATCATCTGGGGAATTCTAACCATGAATAGCTACCTCTTCTAGTAGGCGGTCGTTCTACGACCAGTTCTCTTGGCATTGCTGCCTTCGGTTCCACGTTCCTTTGCGGACAAGATCCGAGCGTACCGATGCAACGGGTCAGCCACATCCTTGTGACCGGCCTTCCACACCTTATCAGCGAGGCTTCGAAGTTCATCCGCAAGAGGACTTGATTCAGACATACTTCTCTCTTTCTACTCTAATCATAAATTAGATGAGCTCGCCGCAACGAGTCAAGCCGGTACAGTCAAAATTCATCTGACTCACTCAATGTCGTCCGCGTCCTCGAATATACAGGGGCATTCCGCATCCCAACAACATCCGAACTTATTGTGAGCTGTAATCATATGAGCACAATGAGGACAGAGAGCCCGAGGGACATGCTCAATAAGCATCTTGAACTCTCGTAGACGCTGCACTAAGCATACGTGATCCGCAATAGTTCCGTCTACCCAATCTAATTTACGGTTGCAGAGCAGACAGATGGTCCCGAAGGTCACGCAGTGGTCACATCCTTGAGGTCCACTATAAGTGTGACAGCGACACGTACAGCTACCCACCCTTGATCGTCTTCTCTAAGAAATCCATTCGCTGGTCCAGGAATATAACCATACCAAAGGGATCCGTAAGATCGAGATTCGCGAGAGCCGAATAGGTTTGAACAGTTCTCTCCTCAGGTACAGGAGTCGCTACCGCTCTAATCGATTTCTTCTTCTTCTTACGTCGCCAGTTATAAAAATGTACGGGCCCCCAGATGGGCAGAGTAACGAGAGCCAGAGTACTACCAACCGAACATACGACTATAATAAGCAGAGCCGAGATCACGTCTTGAAAGAGAAAAGTAAGTACAAGACCTAGACCGTGACCGAAAGAGTTCTCGAGGTTTAACTCATCGTTTTCGTGAGTGTGAAGAAACTCTCTAGAGTAGTAGAAAGCGTGGGGCCACTTATTGTCTCCGTATGTCCCACCATAACGATTAGGTTTACCGTAGAGAGCATCTCGTGTATCCATTTTATTTTCCCTTCAGGAGTCGCTCTATCTGCTTACCCGATTCCTCCAAGAGAAAGACCGCAGGCTCCGTCTGGGCGTAGGCCTCTTTGCGTTCAGCTTTAGCCGCCGCGATCTTACTCGCAGCACGCTCTTCCTTCTGACTTCGCCAACGGAGCCCTTTATGAATCAGATAGGGTGGAGTCCAGATAGGAGCGAGTCCCAATGCGAGAGCTAAAAGAGCACTCCCAACAACGATGTCGAGGAGTCCTAATACAACTAGATAGGTACCCTTGAATATCCACCCTATAAAGGTTGGATCTTGATCACTAATAAATCCCCACCAGAACTCTCGAGCGAATACAAAGGGTGTGTAGTAGCTCTGAGCCATAGGACTCTTATAGGGTTTATCACCCCAGATACCGGACAACATTCTTTTTCTACCTCTCTAATCGTCTGTATGAACCCACGTAAGTGGATCTCGGATAGCGCAGCGCAGGTTCAGCGCCGCCATATCGTCGATAGCAAAGTCATACACCGTGGGGATGCGAGTGTCCTTTGCGTACGCCTCGTGCTTAATGTGATGCAAGAGTCTCTGACCCCATTGCAGCGCATACCAATCGCCGCCGCCGGACCATACTATCACCTCGGAGGTGGGATTGTTTTCCACCCATTTTTCAATCTCCAAGATCAAACGCGTATTAGGTTTCCAATTACCCTCAGCCCGAAGGCCCATTGGGTTCTCACCCTTTAAAGGCTCACCACGTTCGTCCAACCAAATCACAATGGTATCGTCACAGTCGATAAAGATTCGCGGGCGCGCGTAGTTAGTGGAGTCTAATGACATAACATTTCCTACAATAATCTCCACCCGAGACAGAGACGTTACTAGCGTCGATCCAATCGTGTACGCACTCGCCTTTATAAGATACGGGGTTGGGGACTTGAGGATCGTAGAAGTGAGCTACATCATAGAGAGCCTCTAAGATAGCGTCCCATTCATCCTCGGGGAGAGCATAGAGATACTGGATGCAGAGAGCTTGGAACTCCACTCGGAGATCAGAGTCAGGCATCTTTACTTACGAGACTATCAAGAGAGTCCACGATAGCTGTGCCTAAAGCTCTATCGACTTCGTCGGGTAGATCCTCATCTCGAGCTGCAGCGTACGCCCAGAAGGCCTCTATCGTTTCCGAGGCCCGCTTGATTCGATCTTCGCGAGAGGGTCGATCGAGTTCCTCTTTGTAGAGGCGCAGCGCCGCGTCCATCGCGTGATCATGGGCCGTAGTAACAGTCATGCCCGGATTGTTCTTAGCGTAGTCATAGGCACGCTTCGCGCGCTCTTCAGGAGTGCGACCACGGTTGATATAAATAGCTCGATCTTCTTCGTGTTTCTTCTGAAGATCTTCTCGAGCTTTTGTATCCGTCCAGTCGAATACCTTGCGGAGTTCCGATTCCGTTAGCCGGTACGGAGCCCCACAGTCACAGCATCTGTGATATTCCCCGTAGGCGCGACAGTGTGTACACGTCTTCGGGTCTGTCGTTAGCGGCGGCTCAAGTAAGTCTCTACTCATTCGCGGTGCTCGATGTCATCTATGGCTCCCTCGAGATTCTCAATCAGCTTCTTGATCTCCGTCGTGGTACACCCGTACACGGCGATAGAACTTCCCTGCTTCGTTCGGAGAACGAGAGCAATATGATTAGGGTGGGACCCAGTCAAGAGAGCCACTTGATGTCCGTCGTTACCGATGCTTACGTGGCGCTGTTGTTTTGTTGCCAATGCATGTATCCGTTCTCGCTACCCCAGATTAACCAACGAGCATCGTTCATCGCGACACGGCCACGTTCCTCGTCGGGCATCTCAATGACGTCACCGAAGATTTCCCAGAGCATAGCTGTCCAAGCTCCAGGTTCGTTCCGTTCGATGGCTTGAAAGATACGAGGCCAAACATCTCTACCCATCGCGATGATCTTTCGGCAGGCTTCATGGCGCATGATGATACTGGGATTAGAATGATGTCCCGTTTCATCAGTCCAGATCTTCGCGAGACGATCGAACTCAGGATCTTCTATCCAGCCGTTCATGACTGCATCAGGAACGCTTCGGCGATCAATCGGCTGACAAGTACATCCGAGGAGGCTTCGATAACCTTAACGATGTTGTCTACGAAATCTTCTACTTCCATATACGCCGCGTCTTCGTTGAGCGAAGGGCTTTCTTCGAAAGCGAGATCGTAGAAATCTAAACGCGAATCCAAGATAGCCTCGGCGGCGCGATCGGATTGCTGAGCTCCGAGAGCCAGAGTCAGTTTCACATACGTCGCAGCCTGCTTCTCGTCTAGGATCTTCATGGTGTTCCTCTCTATGTTCCCGGAAACGATTCCGGGAAACGATTTGGCTTATGCCGCGACAGGTTGTCGTCGAGGATAGATGTTAGCCTTCTTTCGGTAGGCCTCTTCATCGTACTTGATGTAGTACATCATCGCGAGCATCGCGTCACCATCAGGGATGCCTTGATCTCGAATGTAGCTGCAATGAGCTTCGAGCACTCGGCCCTGACGGTCGACGACGTCGATACCACCGTGGTGGATGCCTCGCGTCAAGCGGTAGGTCTTTCCAGAATCTCCTCCGCGAACTTTGAAGTGGTTGTTGTCCTTGAGAGACTTCTTCTGTGCACGTGTCAGGTGCTGAGCCAAAGTCTTCTCAGCACGTTCGGAGATCTCCTGGAGGCGTTGAGCCTTCTCAATACGTTCCAGTCGAGCTGCTTCGTGTGCCTGACAGTAGAAGCATTCTTCAAGATCACCACACGCGACGAACTTCTGGTAGTTACACTTCACGCATGACATGCAGCTCTCGAAGGGTTGCTCACCCTGCTTATGCTTCGTCGCATCGAACGGCACCAATCGACGTTCGTGCTCTTTGCATTCTGCAGGAGTCTTGTATACCACACGCTGAGTCGTGACTACATAGTCTGTAGCTGACGTCGTCGCCCAGTTGTTCCAGACGATGTCGTTACCATTAGTCGTCGCTGTACCGTCTGTAGCCCAAGCGTCCCAAACAAAATCCGCAGTGGTACTCGTGGTACTATCTGAGGTCCATGAGACCCAGATACGATCATCTCCATCTATCGTAATCGTAGGCACGACTAGCCTCCGGCGACGGGAGGAACAAGAATGACCGCCTCAGCGGTCGGATCGAACTTGTCCATCTTGCCGTCCTTGTCACCGTCGTTATCGACACGGAAGGCCTTGAAGCCTTGATTGGTCAGACGCGTGAAGGCGTCTTTCGCAATAGCGACTTCTTCAGGTTGATCGGCATCCCACCGTTGCTTGGTGTCTCCGGCGTGGATGTTTTTGAAGCCACACTCTTCAAGAATCTTGCGGGCCATCGGTGAGGCGAACGCAACAGTCATTTCGGGCATTGTTCTTCTCTCTGCTATACGCGAACTTGATTGACATTATTATTCTATAAGCGCTCCCAGCTTAACTCACACTCCGAGCATTCACTCCTCTGGGAACTTTGGGGTCAAACCTAGAGTTAGAGGAACTACAACAGCGTAGAGCACTACAGCTCTCTCGCCATGAAGCATCTCGGGATCCATCGCAACGATCTCTTCAACTTGCTCACGAGACATACCATCCTCGTAACCGATCTCTGCGAGATGATCTCGTGAGACAATATAGTAGCAAGCTTTACTTGTCACAGGACTTCGCCTGCCAACCAGATCACCGCGAGCACTAGACCAGTAATGATCAGACCATAGAAGGCGGCCCAGAGTAAGAAGATTAAGCATCCGCCAAAGGCGATTGCATTGTTAGTCGATCTTGATGGAGGAGAAATATATCCTCCTCGCCGTGCAAGCCTCCCAGAGCCTAGAGGTCTACGTCGTGCCATAATATCTATTCCTTTCTAGTATCTCACGGGCCCATCTGGGATAACTTGAAAGTGGGCGCGGAAACATAATTGTCCTAACGCGTTTCGATACTCATGCCAGTTCAAAAGCGTTACCGGAACTCCACATACTTCCCAGCTGATCTCGCGGGGATCTATAACTTCAGGCTCTTCAAAGTAGTACGAAAAGGGAGTTTGATTAGGCTTGTATATCATATTGAGAGCCACGCTATCGTCTGCGAGAGAAATAATGCGAGCCTCATCCTTGGTGGAAAGCATTATCCTACTGAGTTTAGCCATCGCCACTAAAACCAGACCTCTCCTTCAGGAACGATGCGGCACAGAGCGATGAAGACTCGTCCGTCATCTTGTTCGTACCAATGCAAGAGCTTAGTCTCTACGCCGTTAAGCAGCCAGGGTTCTTCATACGGATCATGCTCGGCCTCAACTCGACAAAAGTAATCTGAATAGGAAGTCCAATGGTCCCACCAGAGGTACTACCAAAGTCGCACGTGTTGGCCATCGGGATAACATCGAATCTGAATGTCGGGATCCGGATCTCCATTGAGTATGTAGGAGTGATAACGATAGTTCTGTAGTAGTCGAGCCATAGGATTCCGTTAGTCGAGTTATAGGATATAAAAGCATTGATAATAATACGTGATGTCGTTCACCAGCGCGCGCTTTTTGCTTGAATCGTGTATACGATTCAGGTAAGGAAGATGACGCTGGTGACCGCTATATTATTATCAATGCTTTTATGGGCTATAACTCGACTATCCAGTCCTCTAACTTGCCTCGATACCACCAAGGAACCCGCATCAGGTAGCGTAATCGCATTGACATTTGTCGAGCCTGAAAAATCTCAATTCGCAGCAGGCGGGTCGAATGGTCAATGCGACGCATCTGCACTTCGAGCTTACGTGTGAGAGGCATTACATTTTTATACTCGGATTATCTTCCTCGGGGGGTGGAGGAGGAGAGCTATAGGCTGGAAAATCTATTCGCGGAATCTTATGGAAACCTAAGAGCCAGTAGAGAGGAGTACACATTACTCGTCTCCGTCGTTGCTCTCGTTCACGGTAGGCGCGCATGCAGCCCTCGTCACGTAGGATGTCGTGGGTCATGCGTTCAGCGAGCTCTTGGAACTTGTTCAGACTTCTAGTAACTTCCACGACAGTCTCCGCGTTAGCGACTTTTATTCTTCCCATGGAAGCCATATGCCTTCTTAACCACCACTGCTGTAGAAAGTTCAGCTTGAGATAGCGACGATGCCTCCGATGATAGTGGGTCTGTCGATAGCCTTGACACATTCCTCGCCAATAGCCGACGCGAGTCTCGTGGCGATAAAAGCGTCCCGCCTCGGGAGGAAGATTAATTTCGTCCACGGCGCCGAGTCTCTACAGCGGTGCGAGTACTATGACGTTGCTTCTGATGAGGACTGCCCCAACCGAATTGCTTCGCCAAAGCCTTACCGGAGCAAGTACGATTGCAATAGATCTTTCCCGAGTAGAGGGCCTGGCCCTTGAGCTCTCGAGTGATGTTACCCTTTGTCATCCTATGATCATACATAGCGCGGCGGCGCTTGACAGTCTTGCCGCAGGTGTTACAAGGAAGTTCAATCCAAATACACGTTGAACACCAGTGCTGATTCTTTGTGGCGATACGAATCTCGCAGTAGGCACACAGGCCATTTGCGAGAGCCCGCTTAGAAGGACGTCGCTCGACGCAGACTTGAAAGCCTAGGCTGGTCATGATCTGTTCAGAGCGCTGACGTGTGACGCCAAACTCTCGGGCGAGTTTTGACTGCACGCCCCGAGGAAGTACTCCCTTTGGATAACGCTCCAGCATCGCTTGACGCAAGGGGCCGCCTTGAGGCACTCCGTCTAGACTGATACGAGTTATCGGCGCGGCGCGAAGTCGTTCAGCAAGGTCAGTGTTCAGCGCAGCGCGATCTGGATTAGTCATACAGACTCCTTCCTACTAAGGTGTTCAAGTTGTACACGGAGTCCATAATCCTTTGACAGTTGGCAGCCTCTGCGGAGATCTCGGGAGCCAGGGTAGCTCGGCCGCCTATCTTGATCGGCTGTCCGTAGTGGTCTACGAGGGTGATCGGATGAGCAATCGCGCGATCTGTCACGGATTGATCCCAAGCTGCGTCCACCCGTGAGTAATGGGCTCCCCATGTAGCCATGCTACGCCTCCTCTGCGAGCGCGATGGCGCGATCTAGCAGTGCAAGGACTTCGGCGTGCTTATGACGATCGTTATAATAAGCAATGTTCTTGGAACGTCCAGGCAGAGCCTTCTCGATCCAGTCATCTGCCCGGGTGCGAGCCTTCCAGCCCGGCTCAGTTAGATCACGAAAACGGGCAGTCGCTCCGAGAAGACAAAACCGGTGAGCGTCACCATTGCTATTATAGGTCGCACGACCCTCCTTAGTTTGCGCTGCGATCCCCTGACACCAGTGATCAGGATCATCGAGCCATTGCCGTGAGCGCTTGAGGATTGTCAACGGCACGCGCGATCGTCGAGGCTTTCTGGGCATAGTTATCTCTTTCCTAGAAGATTATGAAGCCGTGCTGAGGCCTCTATAACATATTTGAAGTCGTCGCCCGAGAAATACTTAGTCTCAGATATTTCTGGGGGAGAGACAGTCATCTGCGTAGCGTGATACAACAAGTTCTTCTGCGAGAACTGCTTTAGAGAAAGATTAGCGAGAGCGCCCTCATACGCCGCGTAGTCGAATGTGAATGAGATGTCCGAGTATTTTCCCGAGACGTATTCGTTCATTTGCTTTCTTCCTCTCCTACGTAGGCGTCGACAACACGACGCGTGGTGTTCATCTCAGACACCGCGTGCTGTAGATTGTAGAGCTGAGCTTCGAAGGCCTCCTTCGGGTTCTCAGTTCCATAAGGAACATTCAGCCAGAAGTCTGGTCGATAGCGTGTGCGATCGTTAAGATGCACTCTCACGGAGGAGTCGTTGTCGCAATCTCGAGCCCACTTGAGATCAATGATCACGCCGATCAATGTGTACAGCGCGTCGACATCCTTCGGGTCTACAGGAGTCCAATGTGAACCATCATTACGATGGGCGGTCGCAAGAAACTTATCGAGGGCATCGCGAACCATCTTCGGAGCGGCCGTGCGTTGATACGTAGAGGGGGTCATGAATTCTCCTTCATATAGTCAGGGACGCGATGACAGCGTTGACATCGCGGACGACGATCTTCGATCTTAGGATTGTCAGCCCTCTGCGCCCAGTGAGCGTGCCCGAACAAGAAACACCATAAACGTATGAGCATGAGCTTCCCTAGTCTTGAATCAATTCGGCGTAGATAATTAAAGCGAGGAGAAAAACAACCGCGCCGAGGAGTATAACTACAACCGCTCCAATTCCATACAATCCGTACGCAGCCACTTCATTGTGTCCAGTAAATGCTCCAATAAGCATCACCATTACAGATACAAACAGAGTAAGAAGACACGTCCAGGCCGCTATGGCGCTAGCTATTTTCATTTAATTGTCGAACCAGAACACGAGACGCGACTTTGAGAGCACATCCAGCGCAGCGAGAGTCGCGAGATACGAATGATCGATGTCATTGTATGAGACAAGATCGCGGAGGTTCATCTGACGATGCGTATCCAATACGTTTCGATACTCCCGAGGAGTCAACCAAGAAGTTGAATGCCAATCAGGTTGAGTGATCGTAGGATATTTAGCCTCAGGACCATGATCGGGTTCCCAGGAACTTATACCTCGCTCAACCCACTCCTTCGCATTAGTCATTGAACACACAGCCTCAGAATACCGAAGCTCGTCGTCTTGGTCATCGGCAACTACGCTTAGAAAATAATCTCCTCGAGCCTCCCAGCTCGCGTTTTGAGGCAATCCTCGTACAGGGTACACGGGCTCGAGATCATCATAAGATCGTACCCCTGCAAGGAGAGTGAACATCATATAGTCTCGCTGAAGGTAGATACGAGCACCGAAACTAAAGTAGTGGGATGGGGGATCTCTCCCTACATCGTACTCAATGTAGGCGTGAAT
>SDBT01000317.1_pt1 | contig 73957 bp, 40 predicted proteins | sample 2277101 | NCBI WGS metagenome assembly SDBT01 (sample SAMN10404973, study PRJNA504765) | marine sediment metagenome | isolation source: marine sediment core GS10_PC15, 103 cmbsf | place: Arctic Ocean: Southern Knipovich Ridge | collected 2010
GCAGCGGGTTGGGCGATGGCGCAGGTTGCCTGAGCGCTGACAGCCGCACGCTCTACTTCCACTCGAATCGTCCCGGCGGCCACGGCGACAACGACATCTGGCAGGCGCCGCTGCTCCCGCCCGGGGCGAGAACGGGCCCCTGGAAGATCTACACCAGATGGCCCATCGACGCAGCCGAGGCCGGGCGACGCCAGGCCCAGACGGCCAAGGCGCTCGGCGTCCCCGTCGAGCAGGACATTGAGATTGCCAAGGGCGTGAAGATGACCTTCGTCCTCATCCCCGCCGGCGAGTTCCTGATGGGCAGCCCAGCAAAGCCGAGCATCCAGGAACTCGTCAAGCTGTATGGTGGGGACACGACGTCGTTCGCTCGCGAGCGTCCCCAACACCGTGTGCGGCTCACCCGGCCCTTCTGGCTGGGCAAGCACGAGGTCACCCAGGAGCAGTGGCAGGCGGTGATGGGCACCAATCCCAGCCAGTTCAAGGGGCCCAAGAACCCGGTGGAGATGGTGAGCTGGACCAAGTGCCAGGAATTCCTGGCCAAGCTCAACGAGACGGTTGCGCGAGCAAAGGTCCGTTTCCCCACGGATGCGGAATGGGAGTATGCCTGCCGTGCTGGCACAGCCACGCGGTTCTGCTTCGGCAATGCGAAGGAGAAGCTCCCAGACTACGCGTGGTGTGTGGAGAACTCAGGGAAGACAACCCACCCAGTAGGACGAAGAAAGCCGAACGCGTGGGGCCTCCACGACATGCACGGCAACGTGTGGGAGTGGTGTGGGGATTGGTACGAGCCGTACAGCAACGGCGCGCAGGTAGATCCGGAAGGCCCCGCGAGCGGGGAACGTCGCGTTCACAGGGGCGGCGCTTTTGCCGGCCCTATGGGCATATGCCGTGCCGCGAGCCGGAGCCACCCCGGGCCCAGCCTCCGGCGCAACACCTCCGGCTTCCGTATCTCCAGGTCACTCGACCTCCAGCGGTCAGCCACTACGCCTGAGCCGGGACGACCAACGAGAAACGTTCCGGCCCCAAAGCCCGACGCCGCCGGGTGGGTCAGCCTCTTCGACGGCAAGACACTGAAGGGGTGGAAGGTTCTCAGCAAAGGTGAATTCGCCAAGCACGGCCGCGTCGTCGCAGGTAACGGCCACCTTGTGCTAGAGAAGGGAGACCCGGCGACAGGCATCGTGTGGACCCGGCAAGTGCCGAGGATCGACTACGAGGTGTCGCTCGAGGCCATGCGGCAAGGCGGCACCGGCAGCATGTGTGAGGTCGTATTCCCAGTCAAGGCGCAACTGTGCAAGCTGGATGTCGGCGGCGGGGACAACAAGCTGGTGTACATCGCGCATGTGGACGGTCGTCGGGGGCCGGACAACATGACGGCGCGGAAGATGGTGTGCCAGGACGATCGGTGGTACAGGATTCGGCTCCGCGTGACTGCGGCGGCGATTCAGGTCTGGGTGGATGATGAGAAAATGGTAGACCTCGACCCAGCAGGCCACCGGTTCTCGCTCCATCCCAACCAGTTGCCGCTCAAACCATTCGGTTTGCGGACCTGGAAGACCAGCAGCACCCTCCGCAACATCCGCATGCGGCGGCTTAAGCCGCAGGCGGCCAAGGTCCCCCTCCCGCCGGGAGCAGCCACGGAGCAGATCAACCTCGGAGTTCCGGGAGTTCCGGGAGTTCCGGGGAGTTCCGGGGGGAGTTCCGGGGACACAATACATAATTCCACTCCCCACGACCCGGGCACGGCGGGGGAAGCGTGCTAAGCCGCCCACAGGGCAGGCAAGCGGCCCGACCCGGATGGGAGTGAGCCATGGCAAAGAAGAAAGAAACCAGGGACCAAGAGCTCGCCCGGCTGGAAGAGGAGCTGGCGGAGCTGAAGAAGACGCTGCCGGAGCACTGCTATGGTACGAAGGGCTACGTTGGCGTGCACCGCGCCACGCCCGCCCACTGGCAGAAGCTCGAGGAAACCGAGGAGCGGATCGAGCAGCTCAAGGCCGAGCTGAACGAGCCGAGCTGAACAAGCTCTTCGATGAAACTCAGGACAAGCCGGGCGACGGGGCTGGCTAGCTTGGCCGGCGCGGCCGACAGAATTGGGCGACAAATCGGGGGCGTGATCTTGGGGCGGGAAAGCCGAAGGGTTGTAAGTTATTTCCCTATAAGCCTTTACATGGCATGCTAACAACTCGGCCGGCCGCGGCCTCTTCGACTGATATCAACTTCATGTCGGCCGAGATTCGCGGCCGCGCGTCAGAGGCTCCAAGGCTCGCGCATCGCGCGGGAGAGCATTCCGTTGGCCTCATCGTCGTTGGCGAATCGCTCGATGTCCGGATCCCATCGCAGCTTCCTGCCCAACGCCATGGATATGTTGCCGATGTGCATCACGGAGCAGCATCGATGGCCGATCTCCGCGGGGAAGTACGGATCCGTGCGAGTCTTTACGCAGTCCAGGAAGTTGCGATGCTCGCCGGTCGGGCACGTGAACAGGTGAACTCCGTTGGGGCCGATCTTGGAGTTCAGTATGGCCGGGCTGCTGGCTTGCAATCGGCCTCTCCAGCCGCGGTTGCCGACCCAACCCTCGTCGCCCTCGAATCGCAGGTCGACTCCTCCGCTGTCGACGATCATCTTGACGCCGCTGGCGTATTTGTACTCGATGTGATATTTCGTGGCGGTGTTGTATAGGCCCTCTTTGGGAAATACGCCCTTGCCGTCAACTTCCACCGGTCCTGTCCGCTCGGTATTGTTGCCCCATTGTGCCATGTCGATCAGGTGGCCGCCCCAGTCCGTGAGCTGGCCTCCGGAATAGTCGCTGATCCAGCGAAAGTTCCAGTGACACCGCGCCCTGTTGTACGGTGCCCATGGCGCCGGGCCGAGCCACATGTCATAATTAAAGCCCTTCGGCACGGGCATGGCGGCTGCACTTACCTGCTTGCCGGGGCCGCCCGGTAGTCTTACCCGGATTGTGTGGAGCTTGCCGATGCGCTCGTTGCGCGTCAGTTCGGCCATGCGGTGGTAGATACTGATGGATCGGTCTTCCGTGGATGTCTGGTATACCGTGCCGCATCGCTTAACCGTGTCGGCGAGGACTCGCCCCTGGGCGATGGTGAGGGTGGGCTTCTCGCAGCAGACGTCCTTGCCTGCCTTGGCGGCCGCTATGGACATCGGCACGTGCCAGTGGTCGGGCGTGGAGATCATCACGGCGTCGATGTCGGGCCGGGCGATAATCTCGCGCCAGTCGCTGGTGGCCTGGCAGCCCTTGAAGCTACTGCGGTACTTGCCCTTGACCATGTTCAGTGCCCGGGAGACGTGATTGGGGTCCACGTCGCAGACGGCGACTGCCTGCGCGTCCGGCTGGCCGAGGAAACCCCGCAGGTTATGGCCCGAGCCGTGGCCGCCGACGCCGATGAAGCCCATGGCAATGCGGTTGCTGGGCGCATTGGCGCCGAAGACCGATGCCGGGACGATGGCAGGCAGCGCGGCTGCTGCTCCGGCGGCTGCGGCACCTTTAAGGAGGCTTCGTCGCGTTATCGAACGGTTGGTCGTCATAGCAGGACTTCCTTTCGCGGTCTTGCAAGCCGGCGGCGCTCAGAACGACAGCAGGCATTGCCAGACGTACATATACGCCAATGCGTCGGTGTCTTCCCAGATGCGCTTCACCAGGCCGGCATCGCCGGTCAGCTCGGGCAGATCCTTGAGCTTGTCTTCCCACGGGAGGCACACGCCGGGCCGGATGGGCAGGTCCTTGAGCGACGTGGTCGGCTGGAAGGCATCATCGCCCGTCGTGTCCACCTCCTCGCACGAGTCGCCGTAAACGCCGTACTCGCGGGTGAAGTCGGTCATGGCTCGCATGTTCTCGACCTTGGCGTCGTTCTGGACGATCGCCGCGGCGTCCATGATGTATCCGCCGTCGGCTGCGGCTATGTCAATGACCTCCTTGCAGGCCTCGCGGACCTGATCGGGCTTGCCAATGCCCAGCAGATAGTTGGGCACGCCGCCGCAGAGGCAGAACTTCTTGCCGAGCGCCTCGTGGACGCGTTTCATGTCGCCCTGATCGACGTGGTAGACGATGCTGCGGTCCGGCAGCTCGGCGAAGCTCTCCAGGTGGGCGTCCCAACTGCCCTCGGCGTAGAAGAGCGTCTGGTGCCCGCTGGCCCAGATGGCCTCGACGATCGGCTTGAGCGTGGGCCAGTAGATGTCGTTGAAGTGGTCCATGGACACAAACGGCACGCAGCCGCGGTGCATCCAGTAGCCCACGGGCACGGTGCCGCTCGGGTCGGACGTGCCGATGGCGATGTGGGCCAGGTGCGGCGCGAGGGCCTCGCACGCGGCAAGGACCTTCTCGGGACGCTCCATCAGGTCCGTGCACAGGCCGAGATAGCCGCGCAGCTTGTCGGCCAGGATGTCCATCGGGGCCTTCAGGATGCCCGCAATCGCGCTGACCGTGCCGCACTCGTTCTTCAGGGCCTCAGCCTGCGGGCCGAAGGCCATGAAGTATTGCAGCATCGCCATCCCGCCCTTGACGAACGAGAGGTTGTTCCGGTACGTGGCGGGCTTGCCCATGGCCACCACGTCGCGGGCGATCCGGGGCATCCAGACCCTGTAGAGATAGCCCGTCGGGTCCTCGATGAGCTCGTCGTACTCCTCGGGCGGCATGAAGGCCTGCTCCTCGGGCGGCTCGAGGTATTGGAAGCCCACGTCGGGTTCGATATGGATGCCGGGCACGGCGTAGTAGTCCAGGCTGATCGCCTCGGTCAGGCCGCTCCAGCCATAGACCATGTTGGCTACCACCGCGTCCCAGTCGAAGTCGGTCGCGCACTTGCGGGCCGCGTCGAACGCCTTCGTGTAGTCGTGGGTCACTTCCTGGCAGGTGTAGCCGGCGTACGTGGCGGTGAATTCCGCGACGAACGGGCGGATCGGGATCTTGTCCGGCTTGCCGTTCTGCATTGCCGTGGTATATCGCTTCAATCGCTCGGCGTAGAGTTGCTCCGTGTCGTTTGCCACGGTGGTCAATCTCCTTTCTTTAGGGCTGCACCGGCGGAGGCGAGCCTGCGCCACGCCTCGATGGAGCGCTTCAGATTCTCCTGCGCGTCGCCCCTGATCCCATAGTGCTGAAGCCCGATCGGGCCGGCATAGCCCAGGTCCTTCAGTGCCTTCAGCAGCGCCGAGACGTCAAACGTGCCGCGATCCAGCGTCTGAATGAGCTGCTTCCAGCCTTTGCCTCCGCGGTCCGCGCCGTTGATCGTCACCAGGAACAGATGCGGCATGGCCAGCTTCAGAAGCGACTTCATGCTCTTGTCGTCGTTCTTGTCACCGGCCACGTGAAGCCAGTGACACAGGTTGAACGTCGCGCCCAGGTTCTTGCGGGCCACCTTCTTGGCCACGCGGACGGCGTCTTCGACCCGCTCGACCCAGGATCCGGCGTGCGGGTACAGCGCCACGCGCAGGTTCGATGTAGCGGCAAGATCCGCTACCTCTCGAAGGACTTTCACCGCCTGCTCGTCGCCCGTCGGGGAGGAGACCTTGTGTTTCTTGCTGGTGACGGGGAGCCAGATGATGGTGTCGCGGCCCTTGAGCTGCTTGATTGTGTCTTTGAGCCGCTGGCTGGGGGTGGCCTGATCGATGGACAGGCCGACGTACACCGCGAACATCTTCAGGTCGTGCTTGTCCAGCTCCTTGAGCATCTCGGGTATGCCGGGCGGCGTGTAGCTTATTCCCGCGTAGCCGAGCTCCTTGACCATCTGGGCCTGGGACTGCCGCGTGCGATGCTTGCCATCCTTGATGCCGGTGTCCATGGCAAAGAACGGGTTTGCCGGTGCGGCCTTGGTCGCGCCGGGCGCGGCTTCCGCCTTCGCCGAGGCTTCCGTCTTCGCCGAGGCTTCGGCGGACAAGTCCGCGGCAAGGGCGGCGGTGATGACATACGGAGCGGCTGAGGCTGCTCCGGCGGCTGCGGCACTCTTCAGGAAACCACGCCTGCTGAGCAGGCTCCTGCGGTTCGCCGAACCGCCCGCCGTGCTATCATTCATCTGCTGGGAGGTCATGGGCGGATAGTATAACACGCCGGCCCGGAAACCGGCAACGGCGAAACAACAGCATGGTCCGTCGCTCGCCTCTGCGTGTTACACTACTGCTGAACCAAATGATCTGTTCTGACAATCTGGGATGGAGAATGCCTTATGCCTCGTAATCCATTGCTGAGCCGGCGTGGTTTATTGAAGAGTGCCGCGGCTGCGGGTGCGGCAGTTGCGCTGCCTGCTATTGTGCCGTCATCGGTCTTCGGCGCAGAAGCCCCGAGCAACCTTATCGTGATGGGCTGCATCGGCGTGGGCGGCCGGGGTACGGGCAATATGAGGACTTTCCTGAACTCGCCGGGCGTGCGGGTGGTGGCTGTCTGCGACGTGGACAAGAGACATCGCGGTCGCGCCGTCGGCATCGTCAACGCGAAGTACAAGAACAGCGACTGCTTTTCCTGCAACGATTTCCGCGAGCTGGTATCCCGCAACGATATCGACGCGGTTACGGTCTGCACGCCGGACCATTGGCACGCGCTGATCTCGATCGCGGCGGCCAAGGCGGGCAAGGACATCTACTGCGAGAAGCCGGTTGCCAACTCTGTGGCCGAGGGGCGGGCCGTCTGCGACGCCGTCACCCGCTACGGGCGCGTCCTCCAGACCGGAAGCCAGGAGCGATCCGGCCACAACGCCCGCTTCGTCGGCGAGCTGGTCCAAAACGGGCGGATCGGCAAGGTGCACACCGCGCGGGTGAACCTGCCGGTGGGCCATCAGAAGCAGCTTGCCCCTCAGCCGCCGATGCCGGTCCCGCCCGGCTTCGACTACAACACGTGGCTGGGCCCCGCGCCCTGGGCCCCATACACGCCCAAACGGTGTCATGGGTCGTTCCGCTACATCCTGGACTACAGCGGCGGTGAGATGACCGACCGCGGGGCGCACGTCATCGATCTGGTCCAGCTGGGCCTGGGCACCGACGATACCGGCCCGGTGGAGATATCCGGGCACGGCTTGCAGCCGCCGGACGGGCTGTTCAACAGCTTCGTGGAGTACGACTTCCAGTGCCTCTACGCCAACGGCGTGCGGCTCATTGGGAAAAGTGCCGGCCGGCGCGGCATCAAATTCGAGGGCTCAGACGGCTGGATATTCATCCACGTGCACGGCGGGCGCCTGGAGGCCGAGCCACAATCCCTGCTGAGAGAAAAGATCGGCCCCAACGAGATTAATCTCGGGCGAAACCGCGGGCACCACCGGAACTTCCTGGATGCGGTCCGCGAGCGGGTCCAGCCCTTTGCGGCGGCTGAGATCGGCCACCGCACCGCCTCAATCTGCCACCTGGTCAACATCGCGCTGCTGCTCGAGCGAAAGCTGAAATGGGACCCGGACAAGGAGCAGGTTATCGGCGACAGCAACGCCAACCAGATGGTTACGCCCTCGATGCGCGAGCCCTGGCACCTCTGATTTCTGCTGGGGGGCTCCAAGGGCCTGGTGGGAAATCTGAAAATCATCTGGGGGGTACCATTGCCGCCTGCGCGCTGTTATAGTACCCGGCCGATGTTATAGTACTCGGCCAGGGAGCGGTTCATCAACGACGACGAGGCCAACCGCATGCTCGATCGTCCCAAGAGAACGCCATAGCGGCTGCGATTGCCCCTCAGGGGAAATCGACGGTAGTTAGGGCGATACCATCCCCGGCTGCGACGTGTTATATTACCTGCCCGCCGGCGCGGGTTGACCCGGCGGTTGGAAAGGAAATGTGCTTATGGCGAACAAACGACGAGTCAGTCGTCGAGGTTTTCTGAGAAGCGCTGCCGGGGTGGCCGGGGCGGCATTCGTGGCCCCGACCATAATACCGGCCTCGGCGCTGGGCAAGAATGGTGCGGTCGCTCCCAGCAATCGCATTCTGATGGGCGTTATCGGCGCCGGCGGGATGGGCATGGGCGACACGGGCGGGCTGATGGGTTGTCAGGGTGTGCAATTCGTGGCTGCCTGCGATGTCGATGCGAAACGTCTGGCGGGGGCGAAGAACAGGATCGACGGCAAGAACAAGACCAAGGACTGCAAGACGTACGTGGACTTCCGCGATCTGATCGCGCGTGGCGACATCGATGCGTGCGTGCTGGCCATGCCCGACCAGTGGCATGCCATACCGGCAATTGCCTGCGCGAAGGCGGGCATCGACATGTACGGCGAAAAGCCGCTGGCTCGCTCGATCAGGGAAGCCCGCGCGATGGCCGATGCGGTCCACCGCCACGGCAGAGTCTGGCAGACGGGAAGCCAGCAGCGCTCCGGCGGGCGGTTCCGCGACGCCTGCGAGCTGGTCCGCAACGGGCGAATCGGCAAGGTCCTCCGGGCCGAGGTCGGCCTGCCTACCGGTCGACCGGGCGGCAACCCCATACCCAAACCGGTGCCGGAGCACCTCAACTGGGACCGTTGGCTGGGGCCGGCGCCGTGGAGGCCCTTTACCGACGGTATCTGCCACTTTAACTGGCGATGGTTTATGGACTATTCCGGCGGACAGCTTACCGACTGGGCCGGACACCATATCGACATCGCCCAGTGGGGCCTGGGCCTGGAGCGCAGCGGACCGGTCGAGATCGAAGGCAAGGGTGAGTATCCCACCAAGGGCCTGTACAACGTGCCGGTCAAGTACGACTTCACCTGCAAGTATGACAACGACATCTGGAAAGGCGAGATGCGCATCACGCACAACCAGATATGCAAGCAGGGCGCAAAGTGGATAGGCGAGAAAGGCTGGATCCACGTCAACCGCGGCGGCATGTCGGCCAGCGATCCGAAGATCCTCCAGAATAAGATCGGGCCCGGTGAAATTCACCTCTACCGGGGCAGGGGCCACAGGCAGAACTTCATAGACTGCGTCCGCAGCCGGCAGGAGACGATCGCTCCGATCGAGATCGGCCTGCGATCGATCAGTGTCGCCCTGCTCGGAGAGATAGCGATGCTTGTGGGCAGGAAGATAAGGTGGGACCCAAACAAGGAAGAGATCATCGGCGACGCGAAGGCCAGCGCGCTTCTTGGCCGGCCTTACCGCGCCCCGTGGGTGCTTTGAGGTCAGGGCTGACATTGGGAGCCGCGCCGCTTGCGGCTTAGTGAGCAGACAGAACAATGGAACTTTATGAAGTGAAAGGAAGAGAAATGTTGAATCGCAGTTACCTGAGTGTTGTTGTGACGGCCGTGGTTGTCTTGGCAGTCGTCCTGGCGCCGTCGCCGGCCGGAGCCCAAGCCGCTGATCCATACGCGCAGATGCTTACCTACGATTTTGGGCAGAGCCGGGCGGCCCTGTCGGCCATCGAGGCGGAAATCCGCAAGTCTTCGCCGGCCGACCACAAGGCAATCGAAGCCAAGCTTATAAAGGCGCTCGAATCGCCAAAGGCTACCTTTGCGTGCAGGCAGTTCATCTGCCGGATGCTTCGGCGGATAGGAACGGCCGCCAGCGTGCCCGCGGTGGCAAAGCTTCTGACGGATGAGAAGCTGTCTCACATGGCCCGCTTTGCGCTTCAGGGCATGGAGGCCCAAGAGGCCGGCGCTGCACTTCGCGGTGCCGTGGGCAAGGCCAAGGGAAAGCTCAAGATCGGCATTATCGGCTCGGTCGGCGCCCGCGGCGACGCCAAGGCCGTGGGTGAGCTCACCAAGCTGGTTACCGACAAGGACGAAGGCGTGGCCGGTGCGGCGATGGCCGCCCTGGGGCGAATCGGCACGCCAGAGGCCGCAAAGGTGCTTGGCGACGCCAAGGTGTCCGACAAGCTCAAGGGCGTCCGGGACGATTCCTATCTGCTGTGTGCCGACAAGCTGCTGGCCGGAGGCAAGGCCGCCGACGCCGCGGCAATCTACCGGAAGATGTACGTCCCGAGCAGCGCCACCGTGATTCGCATCGCTGCACTTCGCGGCATCGCCCGGTCGGAGCAGGGCAAGGCCGTGCCGACCGTGATGGCCGCCATGAAGGATAAGGACTCGAACCTGCAGAAGGCCGCGGGCAAGTTCCTCGCGGGCATCAAGGGCCCCGAGGCGACGAAGGCCATGGCCGGCCAGATCCCGGGATTGTCACCTGGCACGCAGGTCGTAATGCTGGCCGCCCTGGCGGAGCGGGGGGACAAGGTCGCCCTGTCCGCCGCTCTGGAGTGCATAAAGAGCAAGGAAGCCACCGTCCGCGTCGCGGCTATCCAGGCCGTCGGCAAGCTCGGCGGTGAACCCCAGGTTGTCCCGCTGCTGGACGTGGCCGTCAAGGGTGGCGGCGAAGGCAGCGCCGCAACGGCCGCCCTCACGCACCTCCGCGGTGACAACGTTAACCAGGCCATCATCGCCATGGTGCAAAAGGCCGATCCCGCCAAGGCGAGGCTGCTGATTTCCGTGCTTGGCGCCCGTCGCGCCACCGAGGCAGTTCCCGGCCTGATCGAGGCCGTCGACAAGAACCCCGACAAAGGCGTGAAGGCAGAGGCCGCAAAGGCCCTCGCACGACTCGCCACTGAAAAGGACATGCCGGCACTGTTGAAACTGCTGGTGAAGAAGGATCTGGATCCGTCTCTTCACGATGATCTGGGTAAGGCCGTGACGGTTGCTGCCAGAGGCCAGAAGGATCCGGACAAGCGGGTCGCGCCCGTCGTGGCGGCAATGTCCGGCGCAAGTGCCGACGCCAAGGCCGCGCTGCTGGGCGTTCTGGGGCGGCTCGGCGGACCCAAGGCCCTTGCAGAGGTCTGCAAGGCGGCGAGCGACAGCGACGCCAAGGTGGTTGATGGCGCGGTGGAGGCGTTAGCCGGCTGGCAGGATGTGGCTGCGGCGCCGGAGCTGCTGAAGATCGCCCGCGGAGGCAAGACGAAGGTGCACCAGTTCCTGGCGCTCAAGGGATATATCAGGCTGGCTGGCGAACTGGCCAAACAGAAGAAGCCCAAGGAAGCGATGAAGATGCTCACCAGCGCCGCTTCGGTGGCCAAGAGGCCCGATGAGAAGAAGCTCATACTCGGCGCGCTGCCAGGCATACCTACGATCGAGGCGCTGGACATGACGGTGTCGTTCCTTTCGGATTCAGCCGTTGTCAACGAGGCGGGATCGGCCGCGGTGAAACTGGGCAAGCAACTGACCAAGGGTAAGCCGAAAGAGGTCTCCGATGCGATGAAGAAGGTTGTGGAGTTGTGCAAGAACAAGGGAATCGTGAAGGAGGCGAAGCGCTACATCAAGAAGTAGAAAAGCAAGCAAGGTATGCGGGCGCGGGGCTGCCGATGGTGGCCCCGCCGGCCCGTGGGATAAAGGCGATCGATAGAACAGCGAAAGGATAAGCAATGTTTAGTCGGCAGTTTATCAACGTTGCCGTTGTGGTGGTTGTGTTGCTGGCGGTGGCCGTGGGGTCCGCTTGGGCCGCACGCCGTCAGCTCAAGCCCGTCTCCGCCGATGTTATCAAGAAGATTACCACTGCGGTGCCCGAGAAGGCGACGGCCAAGCCCGCCAAGAAGCGGAAGGTCCTGGTCTTCTGGTTGTGCCAGGGCTTCTTCCACGGCTCGATCCCGGTCGGCAACAAGGCCTTTGAGGTTATGGGCTCCAAGACGGGCGCCTTCGAGACGGTGGTGTCCGACGACATGGCCATGTTCGCCCCCGACAAGCTCAAGCAGTTCGACGCGGTGATCTTCAACAACACGACCAGTCTGAAGTTCAGCGAGGAGGCCCATCGCAAGAGCCTGATGGACTTCGTGAAGGGCGGCAAGGGCGTAATCGGCGTCCACGGGGCGACGGACAACTTCTACAACTGGCCGGAAGCGGCGGAGATGATGGGCGGCCTGTTCTCCGGGCATCCCTGGGGCGGCGGCGGCACGTGGGCCGTCAAGCTCGACGAGCCCGATCACCCGCTCAACAAGGCCTTCGGCGGCAAGGGATTCCTCATCAGGGATGAGATCTACCAGATGAAGGCCCCGTACTCGCGCGAGAAGCTGCGCATCCTGCTGAGCCTTGATATGGCGCATGGACCCACCGGCGGACGCAAGGGCAAGCGGGCAGACAAGGACAATGCCGTCGCCTGGATCCGCCAGTTCGGCAAGGGACGTGTGTTCTACTGCTCGTTCGGGCACAACAATGACATCTTCTGGAACAAGGCCGTCGTCCAGCACTTCCTCGACGGTATCCAGTACGCCCTGGGCGATCTGAAGGCCGACGCCACGCCCAGCGCCAAGCTTAAAGAAAAGCCCAAGCCGGCCCTTGCCCTCAGGGGCCTTGCCCTCACGGGCGCCGCCGGGGCTGTCGGTGAGAAGGGCGGGGCGGAGAATCAGATCGCGGCCGCTCTTATGGGCGACTACGAAGGCACGGCGGAGAAACCGGACCCCAAGAGAAGCGCGCGCCCCAAATTCGTCGGCGCACAGGTGATCGCACTGGGCAAGGGCGAGTTTCAGGCCAATTTGTTGCCCGAGTTCGACGTGCGGGTCAAACCCCTGGCCGTGCTGAAGGGAAAGATCGAAGGCGAGAAGGTGACCTTCGCCGAGTCCGACGGCTGGTCCGGCGTGCTCACTGACGGAAAGTTCACCGGCAGCGGCTCGCGAGGCAAGTTCGAGATGAAGAAGGTTACTCGCCTCTCGTCGACCATGGGCGCCAAGCCCCCCGCCGGCGCGGTGGTGCTCCTGGGGCCGAAAACCAAGGACCTGACCGCCGAGTGGGTCCACCCCAAGGGCAACAAGCCCAGCCGCTGGAAGCTCCTGCCCGACGGCGTTATGCAGTGCGTGCCCAAGACAGGCTCGGTTATCACCAAGAAGAAGTTCGGCAAGCACAAGGTTCACCTAGAGTTCCGCACGACGTTCTCCCCGACCAAGCGTGGGCAGGGGCGGGGCAACAGCGGCGTGTACCTCCAAGGCCGCTACGAGGTGCAGATACTGGACAGCTACGGCCTGGAAGGTCGCAACAACGAGTGCGGCGGGATCTACAAGGTAGCGGCTCCGCTGGCGAACATGTGTGCCCCGCCGCTTCAGTGGCAGACATACGACATCACGTTTGACGCGGCGGTGATGGCCGGCAATAAGACGACCAAGCCCCCGCGGATGACGGTGCTGCACAACGGCGTGAAGATTCACGAGAACGTGAAGCTGCCCGGCAAGACGACGGCTGCTCCCAAGAGTGGCACAGCGGCCACCGGCGGGCTGTACCTGCAGGACCACGGGCATCGGATTGAGTTCCGGAATATCTGGGTGCAGGAATTGAAGTAAACCCCAGGGCGGCGCGGGGTGGTTATCGCCCCGAACCCGATACGAGGACATACCATGGATAAGAAGACAAAGAGCAACGGTAAACTGAATCGGCGGACGTTCCTTGCGGGCGGTGCTGCCGCGGGTGCGGGTCTGGCGCTGAGCGGCACGAGCCTCGCCCAGGCGGTCGCGGCCAAGCCGGCGGGCATCAACGTGGCAATCATAGGCGCGGGTACGCAGGGGCGGGTGCTGCTGGCCAGCTGCATGAAGATACCCGGCCTGAACTTCAAGGCGGTGTGCGACATCTGGGGGTACAGCCAGAGGTACAGCTCCCGCCGGCTCAAGAAGCGCGGCTTCGACGTAAATGTCTACCTCGACTACAAGGAGATGCTCGCCAAGGAGAAGGATCTCAACGCCGTGATCGTGGCCACCCCGGACTGGATGCACGCTGAGCATGCTAATGCGTGCCTGAAGGCGGGCATGCACGTTTACTGCGAGAAGGAGATGTCTAACGACATTGAGAAGGCGCGTTCGATGGTGGTCACCGCCAGGGAAACGGGCAAGCTGCTGCAGATCGGCCATCAGAGACGCAGCAACCCCAGATACATCCACGCCCTGGAGAAGATCCTCGGGGAGGCCAAGCTCCTGGGCAGGATCACCCACGCGACGGGTCAGTGGAACCGGGCGGCCAAGCCCGACCGGACCTGGCCCAAGAAGGACGAGCTGGATGCGGCCACTCTCAAACGCTTCGGCTACAAGGACATGCACGCGTTCCGCAACTGGCGGTGGTACAAGAAGCACGGCGGCGGGCCTATCGTGGACCTGGGCAGTCATCAGATAGACGTGTTCAGCTGGTTCCTGGGCGTGCCCCCCAAGAGCGTGATGGCCAGCGGCGGGATGGACTACTACAAGAACCACGAGTGGCCCGACAACGTGATGAGCATCTTCGAGTTTGCCACGGCCCAGGGCATGGTGCGGGCGTATTACCAGGTGCTGACCACCTCAAGCTCTCGCGGGTACCTTGAAGGATTCCTGGGCGACGCGGCCACCCTGCAGATCTCCGAGAGCCCCACAAAAATCCGCCTCTTTGCCGAGGCACTCACCAACGCCGGAGAAACGTGGGAGAAGTGGGTTAAGAAGGGATACATCATGAGGCTCAAGCAGAAGGAGGGGCTCGCCAAAGAAAAGAAAACCGCCCAAGACGCCATTATCGAGGTCTACAGCTCCCCGCCACCGGACGTATTCATCATGCCCGTCGAGTTCGACAAGGCCTACCATCAGCCGCATCTGGAAAACTTCTTCGCGGCGGTTCGGGGCAAGGCAAAACTGACGTGTCCGGCGGAGGTGGGCTTCGAGTCGGCCGCCACTGTGCTGAAGGTCAACGAGGCCGTCGTCGCGGGCAGGCGGCTCGACTTCACCGAGGCGGACTTCAAGGCCTGAGTGAGATGATCAAGCTGATTGGTTGTGGGAAATACTGGACGTGCGGTTGGGCGATCCTGGCGGCGTTTTCGCTGGCGGCCGTTTCGGCGCCGCATCCGGCGGGCGGTGCGGCGGGCAAGTTCCTCGAGTCCGACGGCAGCCGTGCGGAACCTGTTCACCGGATCCTCCTGTACCACGCGGAGAACGGTCTGGTGAAGCTCGAGGAGGATCCGGTGCTGCCGTTTTCGACGAGCACCACGTGCGGCAAGTGCCACGACTACAAGAAAATAGCCACCGGCCTGCACTTCAGCGAGGCCGACCCCAAGACCCCGTCCGGTCGGCCCGGCGAACCGTGGATCCTTTTCGAGCCCAAGACCGGCACGCAGATTCCGATCTCCGGGCGGAACTGGCCGGGCGTATACAAGCCGGAGGCCCTGGGCCTCGAGCCGATGCGGTTCTTGCTCGTCTTCGGGCGGAGCATGCCCGGCGGGTCCTACGGCGAGGCCGGCAAAGCCGAGGACAACCCACGCTGGGACGTCTCAGGCAAGCTCGAGATCAACTGCCTGGTCTGCCACAGCGAGGAGGCCGGCCAAAGCCAGACCGAATACGCCGTGCAGGTCAGCCAGCAGAACTTCATGTGGGCCCCCGCAGCGGCCAGCGGGCTGGCCGTAGTGAAGGGCGCCGCCTCCAGGGTGTCCGACGATTACGACCCATTCATGGAATCCGACGCCGACGGGCGAGGGCCCAAGGTCTTGTATGACAAGACCCGCTTCGACGCCGGCCGCAAGGTGCTGCTGAGCCTCACCAGCAAGATTAAGCCCTCCCGCTGCTACATCTGTCACACGGTCAAGCAGGTTGGCCAAGGCGCTCCCGAGCCGTGGCAGAGGGATCCCAACGTCCACATTGCAGCGGCCATGACGTGCACGGACTGCCACCGCAACGGACTGGACCACGATATATCACGCGGCTATCCGGGCCAGCCCGCCGCAACAAGCCAGCCGTCGCTCGAGACGCTCACGTGCCGCGGCTGTCACCTGGGCGACGAGGGTGGGCGGTTCCGCGCGCCCAAGCCCATCCATGAGGGCCTGGCAACCGTGCACTTTGAGAAGCTGACCTGCACCGTCTGCCACAGCGGGCCCAGGCCGAAGCAGCAAGTCGGGCGGGTCCAGACCTCCAAGGCGCACATGCTCGGCCTGCAGGGCAAGCACAAGGGCGACGACTGGCCGCCGCACATCCTCTCGCCGGTCTTCGTGCGGCAGGATGACGGCAAGATCGCCCCGCACCGGGTGCTCTACCCGTCCATGTGGGGCCGGCTTAAGGCCGACGACTCCGTGGCCCCGCTGACTCCCAGCGCGGTCCTGAAGGTCGCCAAGGATATCCTCACGGTGAAGAGAGACCCCCGGGCTCCGAAGGGCCAGCGAAAGTTCCGCCCCCTGACGGTGGAGCAGGTGAAGAAGACGCTGGCGGTCCTGGCCAAGGACGAGGCTGAGGGCGAGCCGGTTTACATCACGGGCGGGCGCCTATATCGTCTCGGGGACGGGGGCGAGCTGAGTATAACGGACAATCCAGCGGCCGACCCGTACCACTGGCCGCTGGCGCACGAGGTTCGTCCCGCGCGTCAGGCGCTGGGTGTTGGCGGCGCGGCCGGCTGCGCCCACTGCCACGCGCCGGATTCGCCGTTCTTCTTCGGCGAGGTGAAAGCCCCGGCGCTGGCGGACCTGCCCGACGCCAAGGTCACGCCCATGTATGAGTTTCAGAACCTGGACGGGACTACTGTCTGGGCCTTCGCCCAGTCGTTTATGTTCCGCCCGTACCTGAAGATAACGACCTTTGTTGCGGGAGGGATCCTCGCGGCCGTGATTATCCTGTACGGCTTTTTCGCACTTGGCGCGATACTGAAGCGTTTCAGCGAGTCGGCCCGCCGGGGAGGTAAGCGATAATGTTCCGCACAATCTCCATCTGGCTGTTGGGCATAACCATTGTGGGCCTGGCGCTTCATTGGGTGGCCTTTGCCCTGCGACACCGCAAGGCCGACAAAGGCCCGCGAGATATCCGCCGCTATAACTTCTGGGGGCGCCTCGTGCATCTGGCTGTCACGGCGAGCTTCCTCGTGGAGGCAGGGACCGGATTTTGGGCCGCCATCGTCTGCGGCGGCAAGATGACCGGTTATCTCCTGATGATTCACGTTACCTTCGGCGGCGTATTCGCCGCGAGCCTGGTAGCCGCCGTCGTCATATGGGCTGAGGACCACCGCTTCGCCGCCGGCGACGGTAAGTGGATCAGGCGCCTGGGCGGATATTGGACCGGTTGCGAAGGCCTGCCGGCGGGGCGCTTCGACGCCGGGCAGAAGGCCCTCTTCTGGGTGGCCGCCGCGCTCGGTGTGGTGGTTGTCGTCACGCCGTCGCTGTGTATGCTAAAGCTTTTCGGCACGTGCGGGCAGGAGATGCTCTACGAGATCCATCGCTACTGCGCACTGGCGCTGACCATCGTGGTCATCAAGCACGCCTACCTGACGACGTTGGCCCCGGGCAGCGCGTTTCGATCCATGATCTGGGGTAAGGTAAGTTCCGAATGGGCAAAGAGATATCATCCCGACTGGGTGCACGGCATCAAAGACAAGAAAGAGGAATAGAGACCATGAGAAACAGACGATTTGGGATAGTGGCAATCGCGGGCGCCCTTGCCTTGGCAATGGCGGCCCTGTCATGCGAGAAGACCAAGGAGCCGCCGCCTAAACCGGCCCCCCCAAAGCCCGCCGTCGCGCCGACCAAGCCACCGGTCAAGCCACCGGTCAAGCCACCGGTCAAGCCTCCGGTTAAGCCACCCACTACCGCTCCGACTACCGCTCCGACTACTGCTCCGGCTACTGCTCCGGCTACTGCTCCGGCTACCACCGCGGCCCTGAAGGTGCCAGCCGGCATGATCGTGCTCAAGGACATCGTGAAGCTGCCCAGGCCGCGGTTCATCGGTACGCCCAAGAACATACGTGCCGACAACTTTCCACCCGGCGGCCCAAAGCCTGATAAGCCTCTGCCCGTTCCGAAGGACGTGAAGAACCTGGCGGAAGGCAGAAAGATCGCAGCCAGCGACGACGAGCCGGTTATCGGCGAGTTGGAGTACGTCACCGACGGGGACAAGGAAGCGCAGGACGGCAGCTTTGTGGAGCTGGGCCCGGGCAAGCAGCACGTGCAGATCGACCTGGGCGGGGTCAGCGAGATATTTGCGATTGTCATCTGGCACGATCACCGCTCCGCGCAGGTATACCGGGACGTGGTAGCCCAGGTGAGCAACGACGAGCACTTTATCGAGAAGAAGACGGTCTTCAACAACGACCACGACAACAGCTCCGGCCTCGGCCTGGGCAAGAATTACGAATGGGTCGAGACCTTCCACGGCAAGACCCTGCCCGTCGCCGGTCTGAAGGGCCGATACGTGCGGCTTTACAGCAACGGCAGCACCTCCGGCGACGAGAACATCTATACCGAGGTAGAGATCTACGGACGGCCGGCAAAATAATGCCGGCTGGGGGGCTAAGGGGACAGTGCCATGAGAGCAATCGGACGGGTTGCGATTGTTCCGACGGTGCTTGCTGCACTTGCCCTTGGTTCTTCTTCGTGTAAGAAGGGCGAATCCAACGGAGGGTTCGGGCTCGCTTGCCAGCCTGATTCTGGTCGGGCTCTTCGAAGAGACAAATACGGCGACCCGCTGCCGCCGGGGGCGGTTGCGCGGCTGGGCACGGTCCGCCTGCGCGACCCGGACGAGCTGAAGGCGCTGGCCTTCTCGGCGGACGGCGGCAGAGTTGCTTCAGCGTCGGCCCGCCGCGTGAGGGTCTGGGACGCAGCCACCGGAGAGGAGTTGTTGTCTGTGGAGGGGCGCGGGCCGCTGGCCTTCTCGCCGGATGGAAGGCTGCTGGCATCGGCTGGCCTGTCGGGCCTGTCTAGCCAACTGCATGTCGTCGACACAGGAAAGCCCTTGGATTATCTCAGGGTGGGCAAGCCGTCGGGGCTGAGATTCTCCCCTGACGGGCAGTTCCTGGCGGTCGCGACCTTCCATCGCGTTTCGCTGTGGGACCTGAGGGAGGGAAAGAAGATCCGCGAGTACTACACGAACAAGGGCGCCAAGGCGATGGCCTTTTCCCGCGACGGGAAACTTCTGGCCGTCGCCTTGGAGAGGGGCGTCATGATCGTGTACGACACAACGGCGGGCGACGGCGAGGCCGGCATCCACGCCAGGCTCACGCCGACCCCGGGCTGGGCGGTGTATATCAGGGCCATCAACTTCTCCGCCGACCGCAGGCAGATCACGACGGCCGGATGGGACAGCACCCACCTCTGGGATCTGGCGCGGCGCAAGTTGCTTGGCTTGCGGCAGATTACCCGCGGGACCTTTCACGCGGCCGCGTTCTCGGCTGACGGCACTATGCTGGCAGCGATGTGTCACTACGGGCCCGTTCGCCTCTACGACCTTCGCAGCCGCAAGTGCATCTTGCAGTTGCCCATCTACGACGAGAAGGTGGACGTCGGGCATCATTCCTTGCCCGTGGCGATTTCGGCCGATGCGAAGCGCCTGGCCTACGGGCGGACCGCTCACGAGATCGCCCTGTGGGACGTCCAGAAGAAGCGCGAGTCGCATCGATTTCCAGGCCACCGGTCGGCGGTGACGGCCCTGGCGTTCTCACCGGATGGGCAAACCCTGGCCGCGGGCAACCTCTCCGACGGGGTGGCGGCCCTGTGGAACCCGAGGACCGGCAAGCTGCTCCGCACGCTCCGTCACAAACGCGACCTTTCCCACGTGCGGAGTCTGGGATTTTCTCCGGATGGGCGCCTGCTGGCCTGCGGCGGCCCGTACGGAGAAGTTGCGGTCTGGGAGCTTGACCGGCCAAAGGAGCAGTTCTCCGTTTGGCTGACCTACCCCGCTTACGGAATCCCGTCGGTTCTGGACGTCAGGTTCCGCCCCGACGGAAAGACTCTCGCAGCCGCCCGGGACAACGGCGAACTCGCCGTGTGGGCTGCGGCCAGTGGCAAGAGACTGCTGCATAACGCCGGGTCTGACACGTGGGATCACGCGGCGATCCGCCCGGGCGGAAAAGTTGTAGCCCTGGCCGGCATAAGGAACCATTTCATCTCGATCGCGGACGGCCAGGCCTTTTACCTGCAGCGGGCCTGGAGCCCGCGCGGCGGCCAGCGCAAGAAAGACAGCGAGACCATCACGCTGCGAGACCTGACGACCGGGAAGGACATCACAGTGCTGTCCGGTGCGGGCTACTCGATCGCGTCGATGGCGTTTTCCTCGTGTGGTGGTTACGTGGCCGCGGGAGTGTATCTCCAACCCGAACCAGACAAGGATACAGGCGAGCCGGATTTCCCCTACGACCTGCGATATCGTACCAGCTTCAACCAGTATGTCAGGATCGCCCTGATGCCGCGCATTCGGATCTGGGAGGTGGCGGGCGGCCGGCAGGTTCTGGAGTTGGTGCCCTCGCGGCTCACGAAAATCGCGTTCTCGCCTTCGGGGCGAATTCTGGCCGTCGCGGGTCCGCGGTGCGACCGGCCACCTGAGTATCGCCTCGACTTCAATCACCCGGACACAACCGAGCAGGACGAGGCGCACGTGATTGATTTCTGGGACTTGGCGACCGGCCGGAAGATCGCCACGCTCGGTGGGCAGGGCGGGCAGATTGAGTCGGTGGCGTTCTCCCCCAACGAGAGACTCTTTGTAACCGGCAGCAGCGACACCACCATCGTGGTCTGGGACATGGGGCCGATCCGGAAGGAACTCATCGCCCTCGAAGGGAGTTGGACTCTCGAGCGACTGAAGGCGCCCCAAGACCGCTCCGCCACCCAACCGCAGCGGACCCGGAAGGCCCGCCCTGAGTCCCCCAAAGGTACAAGATGAGCTACGTTCGAGCGGCCGAGAAACTTCCACGAATCTTCCCGGTCCAACTGGTGCTGAACGAGGTGCAACCATGAAAAGCGTGAGAATGCGATTCATCACGGTGGCAGCGGCGGTCCTTCTCGGGATGACGGCCCTGTCCTGCAAGAAGAGCGAATCCAAGGGAGGGGCCGGCCCCACCACCCAGGCGGCGGACGGTATGGTGGTCCTGAAGCTTGACCTGCCTGCGGTGAGGATCACCGGTACGAAAGAGGCGATGCGCGGCGCTCACCTGCCGCCCGGTGGGCCCAGGCCGGACAAGCCACTGAAGGTTCCGCGCGGGCTGGTGAACGTTGCAAAGGGCAAACCCGTCAGCGCCAGCGACGACGAGCCGGTTATCGGCGAGTTGGAGTACATCACCAACGGGGACAAGGAGGTCGGCGACGGCAGACATGTGGAGCTGGGCCCCGGCAAGCAGCACGTACAGATCGACCTGGGCGGGCGATTCGAGATCTTTGCCATCGTCGTCTGGCACGATCACCACGCGCCGCAGGTGTGCCGGGACGTGGTGGTCCAGGTCAGCGACGACGAGCACTTCATCGAGAAGAAGACGGTCTTCAACAACGACCACGACAACAGCTCCGGGCTCGGCCTGGGCGAGGATTACGAGTGGGTCGAAACCTACCGTGGGAAGATCATACCCGCCGCCGGCGTGAAGCCCGGCACCGGCGTGAAGGGCCGATACGTGCGCCTCTACAGCAACGGCAGCACCGCCAACGATGAGAACATCTACACCGAGGTAGAGGTCCACGGTCGGGCCGTTACTTCTGGAAAACCTTCGTAAGCTTGAACGTCAGTATCTTCGACTCGTCTTCCGTCACCGCGACGAACCTCAGGATCTTGTGTTCCGTGCCCCGCTCAAGTTGCAGCTCGGCCGTGAACTTGCCCTTTGTGCCGAACGGGTCGCCATCGGTCCAGCGACCGCCGCCGATCTTCTTCTCCTCGGCGTCGAGGGCATAGACGGCCTCCAGGAAGGGCCCTCCGGGTCCGGGCATCGGACGAGTGTACTCTGCTACCACCGTCAACTCTCCCTTTGCGCTCAGCTTGACGGAGCTGATGCGAAGGGTCAGGCCGTCGACGATGTCTACGGACTCTTTCATCACGACAGCGTTGAGGCGCTTGCTGGCGCGTTTCTTGGCCATGATCACTTCGGTCTCGACCGTCATGCTGCGAATGGTGTATGCGTTGGCGGTGAGTGTGGTATTCTTAAGCTCGATTTCGCCGCAACTGGTGGCCTGGCTGACGGGGGCGTACGTGCCGGTCTTGTACGTGCGGCTCCGGCGCCTCTTGGTGGGGGCCAGAATGTTCTTTCCCGCGTCGTCGACGGCCTCGAGGATCTCCAGGGAGGCTTTCACGGCAACGACATCCCGTAGCGGTGGGGTCTGAAGCGCGCCTTCCAGGCTGATGGTACGCTTGGTCTTCTTTGGCTCGGCAAAGTTCAACTCGTTCGACGCATTGAGCTCTGTCAGGATCAGGGTGTACGGGCCCTGCTTGAACGTGACGCCCCTGGGCGGCTCCTCCGGCAGCGCCACCAGCGCCGCCGCGCCCACAAACAACCCCGCGATCCCAAGTCCGGCAATGATCAGTTTTCTCATGGTTCAGTCTCCCACAATGTCCAGGTCCAGGGATTGTAATCCTATGCCCAGGGATTCTAATCCCTTGGCTTCATGTATTCCATACTGAAGGGACCAGGCGCCCAGCGACCAACTTCACACTTGACCTATGAGCTCAACGGATTTAGGCTTATGTTGTTGCGGGAAGCGAACTTTTTCCTCTTGGGAGCGTCAAAAACATACCGGAAGAGGTAAGGAATATGAACCAGCACGACAAGGCCATAAGCGATCTCAGGGCCAAGCTTGCCGCGCTGCTGGTGCTCAAATTTGCACTGGTTGCGGCCGTCGCTTGGCTGTTCGCGTGGGGAACGGTGGTACTGGTCCTGCGGGCGGCCGCCGGCGTGGACCGCCTGTGGCTGCTCTGGGGCATGGCGGGCCTCGGGCCCGCGGTTTGTGCGGCGGCCCTTGTGGCTCGCGGGCGCGTGCCCGCGGCCTCGGCGGTGCGGGCCATGCTCGACGGCAAGAGCCGGGCCGGTGGGCTTCTGATGGCCTGCGAGGAGGTGGAGGTGGGCTCCTGGCGAGGCCGGCTGCCGGCTACGGCGGCCGTGGCGGTGCGGCTGCGCGGCACGAAGATCTGGGCGTTGCTGGCTGCGGGGGCGGCCTTCGTCCTGCTGGGCTTTGCCGTGCCCGATAGCTTCGCCACCATGCGCGGCCAGCCGCTCCAAGTCGGAAACGAGGTCGGAAAGCTCCACGAGCAGATCGAGACCCTGAAGCAAGAAGAGATTATCGACCTGGACAAGGCTACCGCCCTGCAAGAGAAGCTCGACCAGATCGAGGCCAACGCCTCCGGCGAGGACCCCGTGAAGACGTGGGAAGCGCTGGACCACCTCGAAAGCGAGGCCGCAAAGGTTGCCAAGGAAGCGGCCGAAGAGGCCATCTCCCAGACTGAAAAGCTCACCAAGGCCCAGGCCCTGGCCGAAGGCCTGATCAAGGAGTTCGCCAAGATGGACTTGAAGACGGCCACCGCGGCGATGAAGGAGATGGCCGAGATGGCTAAACAGGCCGCCGAGGACAACAAGGCGCTTGAGGAAAAGTTGTCCGAGCAGTTGAAGGAGGCGTGTGAGAATTCGTCTCTGACAAAGGAACAACTGCAGGAGATCGCCGAGGCGCTGAAGGAGTGCAAGGGCAATATCAGCGACATGCTGAGCAAGCTGTCAAAGGCGGGTCTTATCGATCTCGATGCAGTCGAGCTTGCCGAGAAGCTGGGCGATTTTGACTGCGAGGGACTGGCCGACTTCCTCGAGGAAAACTGCCCGGGAGGCCTGCCGGGAGATGCGGCGGGCGACAAACCGGGAGGCATGTCGGTGGCGGAGGCGGTGGCGGCCTGGTGCAACGGGCGCCCCGGGCGCGGCGGGATAAACCGCGGCAGGGGCGATGCGGCCATGACCTGGACCGAGGGGACCGACGCCGAGGGGGCGAAGTTCAAGGAGCAGGTTCTTCCCCCGGCATCGCTGGCGGCCCTGAAAGACAGCAAGCTGGTGGCGATAAGCACGGGCACTCCCGAGGCGGGCAAGGCCGGATCGGACGGTGGCAAAGGGGCGCTGAAGGGGGCCGCCGCGGGTGCAGGGGCTGCCCACACGCACACCATTCTGCCGCGTCACCGCGGCGCCGTAGGGCGATACTTCGAGCGAAAAGACAACCGCTGAACGATCAAGTCGGACCGCTTCTGTTCAGCGGCGGGTCCCGGCCGGCGCTGCTGCGCAGGGCCCCGTGAAGCGATAATCAGGACAGGAAACAATGGAAGACGCACAATCAACACTGATGCAGCCGGAAGAGATCAAGCCCGCGGTTGAACTGGCGGCCAAGGTTCTGGCGGAGCTCGATAAGATACTGCTGGGCCGCGAGGAACTGCATCGCATGGTGCTTGCGGGCATCCTGAGCCGTGGTCACATCCTTCTGGAGGGCGTGCCGGGAGTGGGTAAGACGGCCCTGGTCAAGGCGTTGGGCGACCTTCTGGACCTGGAGTTCAACCGCGTTCAGTTCACGCCGGACCTGATGCCCGGCGACATCCTGGGTACGCACATTCTTCAGGAGACGCCGGAGGGCAAGCGCGAGATGACGTTCCAGCCGGGGCCGGTGTTCACCAATATCCTGCTGGCCGACGAGATCAACCGCGCCTCGCCGAAGACACAGTCGGCCATGCTCGAGGCCATGCAGGAACGATGCGTAACGCTGCTGGGGTCTACGCGGGCCCTGCCCGAGCCGTTCTTTGTCCTTGCCTCCCAGAACCCCATTGAGCTTGAGGGCACCTATCCGCTGCCGGAGGCACAGCTCGACCGGTTCCTCTTCAAGCTGAACGTCGCCAACGTCGATGTCGACGTCCTCGACAGCATCATATCCACACGACGCCGGGGCGAGTCCCCAAAACCCGACTGGTCACTCCAGAGCGACCAGCTCCGCTCGTTGTTCGAAATCATGGACAGGGTATTCCTGCCAAAGCCGGTCTCACGCTATATCTCACGCCTGACCGCCGCTACACACGCCGGCGCGCCTGAAGCCACCGAAGACGTCACCAAGTACGTCTCGTACGGCGCATCGCCTCGGGCGGCGATAGGCATGGCCGAGGCCGCAAGGGCTCTGGCCTTGATCGCCGGCAGGCCTACGGCCGGCTTTGAGGACGTGAAGGCCGTCGCCCCGGCGGTGCTCAACCACCGTATAATCGTGAACTACAAGGCCAGGTTCGACGAGGTGGACACCTTGGCGATCATTGGCGGCTTGGTTGGCGGCCTGGACGAGGCTGGGATGGACCTGCCGGATGACATTGAGGTGGCCTCCGCCGCGGATTGAGACGACCCTGACAGGAGAACGGGAAGACCAGATGAGAGCAAGAGGCTGGCAGGAAGAAGGTCGCGTTGTACGGGGCATTTGTCGGGGCGTCCCGGCGCTGGCCCTGATAATGACGGGGCTGCTGTCGGCGGCGGTGGCCGGCGGCGCCAAAAGCTATCTCAAGGGCGAAATCATCATATCGGCCGACGCCATGCCGAGCCGCAGCGGATACGAAAACAGTTGCCACGGGTACGCCGAGTACCGCGTCTCGATTACAAACCGCGGCACGAAGTCCCACCATGTCAGGCTCGTCCTGCCCGGCAACTCACACGGTCGAGGCGGGCATGTGATCGGGGAACTCAGCCAGTCTGTCCTGGTCGGGCCGGGCACCACGAAGACAGTTCCGGTGCTCCAGCCACCGCTGGAGCTTGACGGCAGCGATATCCGCGTCTCCATCGATGGCAAGGGCCAGCGGGACAGGGTCAGTTGCGATAACGCCGGCCATGGGGGCGGGGGCGGGTATTCTCGCACCGTGGACGTGCTGGTGAGCCGCGACGTCAGCCCGACACTTCGCACCAAGGTACAGGGTACGCCCATCCACGGTAACAACGTGGGGGTTTACCGCTCGGAGACCCGGGTGCCCCAGTGGAGCGGCAACTGGCTGGCCTATTCGCGATATGACGGGCTCATAGTAACCGGGAAGGAAATGCAGCAGATACCGCCCCGCGCCATGGCGGCCATAACACGATATGTCGAGTGCGGCGGAAACCTGCTCGTCACGGGCGGCAGCGGGTTCGAGCCGGCCCCCTGGCAGCGCCACCGCCTGGACGTGTCCGGCGGGGCGATGTACTTCATGGGTTTCGGCCAGTGTTTCGTCCTGAGCGACAGCGGGAGCCGCATAACAGGGCCGCAATGGGACCAGGTCAAGCAGATGTGGCAACAGAGCCACCAGCCGTTCAGGGAGGGGCGCGACATCGAGGAGGCCAACAGCCTGTTCCCGGTGATCGAGGATCTGGAGGTGCCGGTTCAGGGGCTTTTCCTGCTGATACTTCTGTTCGCGATTGGGATCGGTCCTGTGAATCTGATTGTTCTGGCGAAGTTCCGGAAACGGATCTGGATGCTGTGGACGGTTCCGGCGATATCGCTGGTGACGTGCGCGGCGGTCTTCGGATATGCGACTTTCGCCGAGGGCTGGCGGGGCCACAGGCGGACCGAGACGCTGACGATCCTGGACCAGACGACGCACCGGGCGACGACGATCGGCTGGACTGCGTTCTACTCGCCCCTTACACCCGGCGGCGGGCTGCGATTCGGCTACGAGACCGAACTTAACCCCCAGCTTTACGCCGGCTGGCGGGGCGGCAGGGGATCGTCGCGCACCGTGGACTGGACCAACGGGCAGCATCTTGCCAGCGGGTGGGTCAGCGCCCGTGTGCCCGCACACTTCATGGTGCGGAGGAGCCAGACCCGCCGCGAGCGCATCGTGGTGCGGAGATCGGGCACGGGTCTTGTGGCCGTCAATGGGCTTGGCGCCGATATCGAGAAGCTTTACGTGGCCGACGGCGACGGAAAAGTCTATCTCGCCCAAAACGTCATCAAGGGTGCGGAGGCGTCCCTGGCGCCGATGCCTGGCGCCAAACGCGTGAAGGGGCCCACCACCGGCAGCGCCGGCGGCATAGCCCAGGCCGGCACCCTGCGAAGCGCGTACGCCACGAACTGGACCGGGAACGTGGATGCCTTTATCCACAGCCCGACCAAGTACTTGCGGCCGGGCACCTACATTGCTCTGCTGGACGGCACGCCCTTCATCGCCGAGGGGCTTGAGGGCGCCAAGGCCAGAAAGTGCCGCTCCGTTGTCTATGGGATCATGGGCGGCGAGTTGAAGAAGGAGCCTTGAATATACGGCAGGACGGGCCCATGGAAGTCAGCGTAGAAAACCTGAAACGATACTTCGGCGAAACAAAGGCCGTGGACGAAATCTCCTTCTCCTTCTCCGGGGGGCACATCTTCGGCTTTGTCGGGCCAAACGGGGCAGGAAAGACAACCACCATGAGAATCCTGGCCACCGTGGACGAGCCCACGGGCGGCGACGCCTTTATCGACGGCGTCTCGGTGGTCCAGGACCCGGAAAAGACCCGCCGGATGGTCGGCTTCATGCCGGATTCCCTGCCCACTCACCGGGACATCTGCGTGCACGAATACCTGGACTTTTTCGCCCGGGCGTACGGGATTCGCGGCCGCAAGAGAACAACCGTGGTGGACAACATAGAGGAGTTCACCAACCTGATGGGCATCCGCGACAAGATGCTTCGGGCCCTGTCGAAGGGTATGAAGCAGCGAGTGAGCCTTGCGCGGGCGCTGATCCACGATCCACCGGTGCTGGTGATGGACGAGCCGGCGGCGGGGCTGGACCCCAGGGCCCGCATCGAGCTTCGGGAGCTGCTGAAGGCCCTGGCCGCACAGGGCAAGGCAATGCTCATCAGCTCGCATATCCTGACCGAGCTGGCGGAGATCTGCGACGGGGCGATTATCATCGAGCAGGGTCGGATCCTGCGTGCGGGTTCTATGACCGAGATCATCGAACAGACCGCGGGCAAGAACGTGGTGATTATCCGCCCGACGAGCGGGCTCGAGCAGGTGCACCGCGCGGTTCTGGAGATGGCGGGCGTGGCTGAGGCCCGAATCGTCGGCGACGAGGTGACGGTCGAGCTGGATGGACACCCCGACCTGGCGGGGCAGATACTTACCGTCCTGGTCCAGAAGGGATTCCAGATCGCCGAGTTCAAGCAGCAGCGCGCGCATCTGGAGGATGTGTTCATGGACATCACGCAGGGGAAAGTGCAATGAGCCTCGCGGCGGCCATTTCAGAGAGGATCTCCGACCGGCTGAACCCCATCGTCATAAAAGAACTGCGACAGGCCGTCCAGAGCAGGTTTGTAACCGTGGTCATGATGATCTTCCTGGCCATACAGGTGCTCGTCATCGGCGCGTTCGTCGTGTTCGACAAAAGTATGGCGACCGGTTTTTCCAGCGGGGTTGTGGTTTTCTCAGTCCTTCAGGGGATACTGGTGGCCACGTGCATACTGTTTGTGCCTACCTATACGGGGATACGGCTCGCTGCGGAACGCTCCAGGATGGACCTGATGTTCATTACGGCGATCAAGCCGTGGTCGATCGTGCGTGGCAAGTTTCTGGCTGCAACGGTGCTTACCGTGCTGCTGTTTGCCGTCTGCATGCCGTTCATGACGTTCACGTACCTGCTGCGGGGGATCGACCTGCCCTCGATATTCTTGATCATGGCTATGGGGTTTCTGATCGTTCTGGCCATCACGCAGACGGCAATCCTGTGGGCTTCGATTCCAGGAAACCTGGTAGTGATGATCGTGCTGGGCATCCTGTTGGCGATGTGGTTGGTGAACTGGGCGTTCACCATCGCGATCTATCTTGGCATGGCAGCCTACGCGGGCATCGGCTCGCAGATGTGGACCTGGATGTTCTGGGCCATCGCCGGGACCGTATTGTTCTGCGGGGCGGTAGGCCTCGGCCACGAAATGGTACTCTCGGTGGCCATGCTTTCCCCGCCTTCGGCCAACAGGATGCTGCCGGTAAGGATCTACACGACGATAATCTGGCTGCTATCGGCCGTCGTCGCGGGGATATGGGCCTACGTTGAGTCCGCCGGCGAGGCCATATTCGTGTGGATGGTATCGTGCGTCAGCATGTTCGGTTTCATGATGCTGATAGCCGTCTGCGAAAGGGATCGCTGGGGTCCGCGGGTTGCGAGGAAGATTCCGAAGAATGTTCTTCTTCGCCCGTTGGCGTTCCTGTTCTTCACCGGCTGGGCCGGCGCCGTCGCCTGGTGCGTGATCCTGATGGCCATTACGTTGATCGGCGGGGGCATTGTGATGGCGACAGTCGGGTCCTACGTGATGGCGACAATCGGGTTCTCCTTCCATTGGGATGGTTTTTGGCCGCTGGTGGGACTGGCGCTTTACCTCTATGCGTATCCGATGACGGCGCTTCTGCTGCGCCGGGCATTATTCCGCAACCGGATCAAGAGCGGCCTGACGTGGCTGATCGCGGTGGGGCTCTGTGTCGCCGCCACCCTCCTGCCTGTCCTGGTATACGTCATGATCCATTTCGAGAGGATGGACCACATTGGCGATGAGGGCCTCTGGCTTGTGGGGTTCCCGCCCATGGTGTTTGCCGGCGACCAATACCTGGAGAATTGCCTGTGGTTCGCCGGCACCTGGTCCGTGGTCGTATTCCTGCTCAGCCTCCCGTGGGCCGTCGGCCGGTACATGGCCTTCAAACCGTACCGCGCAAGGCCGTCGCAGATATCGCAAAGCGCCGAGCTGCCGCCCGAGCAAGCCCCTGCGGCGCCTGATTGATCGACCCGACGCCCGCGGATAGTCCCGCAGAGGTCCAGGCCGATGAGTACATTAGCCGCCATACCCCAGAAGGTTGCCGACCACCTCAGCCCGGTGATGGTGAAGGAGCTTCGCCAGGCCGTCCGCAGCGGCTTTGTGACCGCGGCGCTGATGGGGCTGCTGGTGATCCAGCTCCTGGCGATCACCGCGTTCCTTCTTTTCGGCTACAGGGCCACGACGGACCTCCGCGCCGGGCAGCAGTTGTTCATCGTGCTTCAAAGCATACTCGTGGTCGCCTCCATGCTCTTTATCCCTTTTTACACCGCGGTCAGGCTGGCGAGCGAGCGCACCATCGACCACATGGACATGATGTTCATCACGACAATGAAGCCGCTGTCGATCGTCGGCGGCAAGCTGATGACCGCTGTGGCGCTTGGGCTTATCTTCTTCACCGCGTCAATGCCGTTTATGTTCGCCACGTACCTCATGAGGGGAATCGACATACCGTCAATGATGGTCACGCTGTCGGTCGGACTGCTGCTGGTCATCCTGGCCGTTGCCGGCGCAATCCTCCTGGCGAGCATACCTGCTTCCGTGCAGGCACGGATATCGCTGGCCATCCTCCTGGCGATCGCCCTGATCCTGGCGGCCGCAGCCAGCGTGGCCCTGCTGGGCTACATGGCCACAACGGGCGTCGGCGACGCAATGACCACGTGGTCGTTCTGGGGCCTGGCCACCGTCGTGCTGCTGGCGGCTGCGGAAATCGTGGGCATGCTCTTGCTGTTGGCGGCGGCGCTGTTGGCGCCCGGGCCGTCCAACCGAATGTTTCCGGTGAGAGTGTTCGTGACGGGCGCCTGGGCCGTGACGGGTCTGGCCGCGGCCGTTGCGGCCTGTGTGAGTTCCTCCGGTCTGGCCATAGGCCTGTGGGCGCTGTTGCAGATGCTCGTTCTGTTCTTTTCTCTGCTGATAGGGGTATGCGAGCGCGAGGACTTGAGCGTGCGGATAAGGCGGCAGATCCCGTGGCGGAAGTTTCGTCGTGTTGCGGTCTTTCCGCTGTTCACCGGCTGGGCCAACGCGATCGCATGGTGCGTGCTCATGATGGCCCTGACCCTCTTTGCCACGGTGGCCGGCGGGATAATCCTGCCGGGAGTAAGTGGCATGGCCATGCTTGCCTGGGCGCTGGCCTTGGGCGTGCTGGGCATGAACGTCTACGCTGTCTCAGTTACCGCCCTGCTGATCCGAAAGGCCCTCCTGAGCAAAAGGGTCAAGCATTCCATGACATGGCTTCTGGCCGTCGGACTGACGTTGCTCGTGACGGTTGGTCCGGCGGTGCTGGTCTTCCTGCTGGGGCGCCTCGTCAGCGGGACCCTTATGGGCGGCCTGATGGGGCTGGGGTTCTTCGGCCTGTTCAGCCCGATTCTTTTCATGTACGGCGGAGGAGTCTGGACGCTCCTGGTCGCGGGGCTGTCTCTGCCGTGGTTCATTCAACGCTGCGGGGCCTTTAAGCCCTACCGCACGAGCCCGCCTCCGCCCACGCCGCTGATGCTGGCCCGCGCGAGGCCGGCGCAGGTGCAGGTCTAATGGATGAGAACTTCCGACGATATCTGATCGACGGCCAGCGGGCCGGCATGCGCTATGTGCTGGGCCAGCCGCCCGGCGCGCCGCGCGGAGTAGCCGGCTCAGAAATGGGCAGGCGCACCGGATCGAGCCTCGAGTTCATGGACCACCGCGAGTATATCCACGGCGACGACCTGAGGCGGATCGACTGGAGCGCCTACGCCAGAAGCGACAAGCTCACCGTGAAGCTCTATCGCGAGGAGGTCTGCCCACACCTGGACATCCTGATCGATACCTCGCGGTCGATGGCCCTTGCCGGAACGGCAAAGGCCCAGGCAACGCTGTCGCTGGCCGCACTGCTCGCCGAGGCTGCCGAAAACGCCGGATACTCCCACTGCGCGTGGCTGGCCGGAGAGGGTTGCAGAAAAGTGCCCAACGGCTCGGCCGAGCCCGCCCTGTGGGAGGGAATAGGCTTTGAATATGAGGCCGGACCGGCCGAATCCTTCCAGCGCCTGCCGCCGGCGTGGCGCCCCCGCGGCATCCGAGTCCTGATAAGCGACCTGCTGTGGCTTGGCGACCCGGTTGGGATGCTGTCGATGTTCGCCCGCAAGGCCACTTCCGTCGTGGTCGTGCAGTTGCTTGCCCGCGCGGACGTGGACCCGCCGCGCCACGGCAACGTTCGCCTGGTGGACAGCGAGACTGACCTGTACCAGGAGATCTTTATCGATGGCGCCGCCCAGAGGCGCTACCGCCACGCCCTGGCGCGACACCAGCAGAACTGGCACCGCGCGTGCAGGCAGGTCGGCGCGGTGATGACCACAATCGTCGCAGAGCAGCTCGTCCGCGACTGGCGCCTGGATGAGCTGCTTGCCCTCGAAGTGCTGAAGGTAGCCTGATGCCGATATTCGCCCTGCCGTTGGCGTTTTTGGGAATGCTGGGCGTGCCCGCCGTGGTCGCAATCTACCTGCTGCGGAGCCGCTCGCGCAGATTCCCGGTTTCCAGCCTTATGCTTTGGACGGACCAGCAGCGTGCGAGGGAAGGCGGCCTGAAGGTCCAGAAGATCCAGACCCCGCTGCTGCTCCTGTTGGAGCTGCTGGCGGTGGCATTTCTGGTCTTGGCCGCTACGAATCCGCGAATCAGAAGACACGAGCGTTACCAGCCTCTCGTCGTCGTCCTCGACGATTCATACTCCATGCTTGCCGGCGGGGACGATTCGCCCCGAAAACAGGCCGCCAAGATACTCGAAGAGCATCTAGCCTCAGCGCCGGCCTTTCCGGTCTATCTGGTTCTGGCCGGCAGGGAGATCCAGGTGCTGGGCGAGCCGATCACCGCCGTCTCCCAGGTGGCGCCGATGCTCAAGAAATGGATCCCGCGATCGCCGACCGCGAGCCTGGAGGAGGCGATCTCGCTGGCGCGGGCCATCGCTGCGGAAAAGGCCCGCATACTCGTGCTTACCGACCATCCGCCCCGGCAGGAATTCGAGCCCGGGCCGCTCGAGTGGTGGGCCTTCGGGCAGCAGCGGCCCAACGTGGCAATCGTCAACGCCGCCCGTACCGGCGGCAGGTGCCTCCTGGAAGTGGCAAACCTCGCCCCCAATCCGCAGCGGACGTCGATCCTGATCCGCGGCCTGGACGATTCCGCCATCACGAAGCGGCAGGACCTGTCTCTGGCGGGCGGGGAGATTCTCCGGCTGATGCTGAAGGTGAGCGGTGGGCCCAGGCCGCTGCGGATATCCCTGCCCGACGACGACCTGCCCATTGACAACGAGGTGATCCTCCTGCCCGGGGCCGACAAGCCCATACGCGTGAGGCTGGCCGTGGCCGACAAAACAATCCGCGAGGCCGTCAAGAAGGCGCTCGAGGCCACGGGCCAGGCCCTGCTGACGAACCAGAGACCCCAGCTCGTGATAACCGACAAGGCAGCGGGCTCCGCGGGCGTGGCGCCGGGCGGCGGGGCGCAAGAGCCCTGGCCGGTGCGGATCATCGCCGAGCGTGACGGGGCCTCGTTCATGGGGCCTTTCGTGGTGGACTATTCGCACCCGCTGACGGACGGTCTGAGCCTTGAGGGCGTGGCGTGGGGCGCGGGCAAGAGCGGGCGGATGCCGGGCATTCCGGTGATTATGGCCGGCAACATTCCGCTGGTGACCGACACCGAGAGGCGCAGCGGTGTGCACGAGATCCGCATCCAGCTTCGCGCGGACCTTTCAACCCTGACCGAGTCGCCGAACTGGCCCATCCTGATTTGGAATCTTCTGCGCTATCGCGGGTCGACGAGTCCGGGGCTTCAGCGGCACAACGTGCGCCTGGGCACGGACGTTGTGCTGCGCACAAGGGTGGGCGCTAAGGATCTGCGAGTTGTTGAGCCGGGAGACAAATTGCGTCAGCTGGCACTTCGCGGCAGGACTGTGGCTATCCGTGCCCGGCGCATCGGGCTGCACGAGGTCATAACCAACAAGGGCAGGTACGCCTTCGCAGCCAACGCCATGGATCGCGACGAGTCGGACCTGCGGGCCTGCCGGCGAGGAAAATGGGGAAACTGGCTCGACGAGCGGACCCTCCGGGTCGAGTACAAGAGCATAGCCTGGGTCTTCCTGCTGATAGCGCTGGCCGCGCTGCTCGGGCACATGTTCCTGCTGTCCAGGACAGGTGCGGGAATGCCAAGATGACACTCCTCCATCCGATATGGCTGATGCTTCTTATCCCGGCCGCCGCGGCAATGCTGCTGTGGCCAATGCCCTCGCGACTGCTGACCGTGATGCGGGCCATTGTCCTCGCGCTGCTGGTGGCTGCCGCGTGTGCGCCGGCTGTCAACCTGCCCAGCCGCTCCGGCACGGTGGTGGTGGTTGCGGACCGCAGCAGGTCGATGCCGCCGGAAAGCGACGCGGCGCAGAAGGAGGCAATAAACAATATCCAGGCGAAGATGTCCCCGAGGGATCGTCTTGCGGTGGTGGCCTTCGGCGCCCGCGCCGCGGTGGAGCGCCCCGGGCAGGGCGGGAAGTTCGGCAACTTCGTCAGCCAGGTCGGCCCGGACGGTTCGGACCTCGCCGGGGGGATAGAGCTGGCCGTCTCGCTCGTGCCCACCGGCTCGCCCGGGCGGGTCCTGCTCCTCACGGATGGGAGGTGGACGGGCAAGGATCCGCTGGCCGCCGCAAGCCAGGCCGCCTCACGGGATATCGCCATCGACTACCGCCCCCTCCAGAGGCCGGTGGCAAACGACGTGGCCATCTCGAAAATAGACGCCCCGCCCACCGTCACACCGGGCGAGTCCTTCACGATTACCGCCTGGGTCCGGACCCCCATCAAGCAGAAGGTAACCTACGAGCTGACGCGGGGTGGTACGGTGCTCTCTGCCGCCGCTCGCGACATGCCGTCCGGTCTGAACCGCCTCACGTTCCGCGACAAGGCCGGCAAACCCGGAACCCGGGCGTACCTGCTCAGGATAGCCACAGAGGCCGACGACCCCGTGAAAGAGAACAACCGCGCAAGAATACTGGTCGGCGTTCGCGGGCCCAAGCCCATGCTGTGCGTTACCGACATGAAAGACCCTTCCGGCCTGGTGGCCCTGCTGCGGGCCGGCAGGATGAACATCACCGCAAAGGGCGCCGCCGACTGCCGATGGGACCTGGAGGATTTGTCCAAGTATTCGTCGGTGCTTATCGAAGATGTTCCCGCTGACGAAATTGGTTCGGCGGGCATGGAGACGCTGGCCGCCTGGGTCAGCGAAACCGGCAGCGGAATGATGATGACCGGAGGGAAGAATGCATACGCGCCAGGCGGGTATTTCAAGTCGCCGCTCGAGAAGATCATGCCCGTGTCGATGGAGCTGAGGCGCGAGCACCGCAAGCTTGCTTTGGCGATTGTGGTGGCCCTGGACCGCTCGGGCAGCATGTCGATGTCCGCCGGCGGGGGCAAAACCAAGATGGACCTGGCCAACCTCGGTACGGCGGAGGTGGTGAAGCTGCTGTCCCCGCTGGACGAGATCGGCGTGGTGGCCGTGGACTCGAGCCCCCACGTCATCGTCGACCTCACGCCCGTGACCGATCCGAAGGGAATCCGCAGGAAGATCCTGAAGATCGGTTCAATGGGCGGCGGAATATTCGTCTATGAGGCCCTTGTGTCCGCCTCGAAGATGCTGAACAAGGCCAAGGCCCAAACGCGGCACATCATTCTCTTCGCGGATGCGGCCGACTCGGAGCAGCCGGGCAAGTACAAGGCGCTGCTCGCCGCCACAAGAAAGGCCGGCATCACGTGCAGCGTGATCGGGCTGGGAACAAAACGCGATTGCGACGCCGCCCTGCTTCAGGATATCGCCCATCGCGGCGGCGGAAGGTGCTTCTTCACAAACAAGGCCACCGAGCTGCCGAGACTCTTCGCGCAGGATACTTTCATCGTCGCGCGGAGCACGTTCATCGAGGATCCCACGGCCATTCGCACCACCGGGGCGCTGACCGTCCTTACCGGCAGGCAGTTCTCCAAGCCGCCGCTGATCAAGGGGTACAATCTGTGTTACCTGCGGCCGCTGGCTGCGGTGGGTGCGCTGACCGTGGACGAATACGAGGCCCCCGTGGTTGCGTCGTGGCAGGTGGGAATTGGGCGCGTGGTGTGCTACACGGGCCAGGCGGACGGCAAGTATACAGGTCCGATAGCGCGGTGGAAGGAGGTGGGTGCTCTGTTTTCCAGCCTGGCGCGGTGGACCGCGGGCGAAGTGGCCAACCTGCCCGATAACATGCTGCTGACGCAGAAGGTTGTCGGTGGGCTGTGCCAGCTCAGGCTGCACCTCGACCCCGAAAAGAAGCAGTTGCCCTTTGCCTCGCTGCCGAAGGTGACCACTCTTCGCGGCCTGCCGGGCGCCAAGCCGACGTCGGCCAAGGCGTCAATGGAGTGGCTCGGCCCGGAGACGCTCGGCCTGGATGTCCCGCTGGGTGGCAGCGAGACGGCGATTTCGACGGTGGAGGTTCCCGGCGCGCCGGCGGTTTCGCTGCCGCCGGTCTGCCTGGCGTACTCGCCCGAGTTCCGCCCGGTCGAGCCGGGCAAGGGCACCTCGGCCCTTGTTCGTATAGCCGACGCTACCGGAGGCACACATCGCGTGAGCCCGCCCGCAATATGGAAGGACCTGCCCAAGATGCCCCGCCAGATGGAGATAGGCTACTGGCTGCTCCTGGCCGCAGCGATAATCCTCATCGTCGAGGTGCTCGAGCGCAGGACGGGCCTGATCTCTGTCGGCTCGCCGCGTCGCCTGCGCGCAGCCGCTGAAGAGGAAGAAGAGCAAGGCGTCCCGGCCGCCGTGGAGGCCCGGAAGAAACCCCGCCTGTCCTGGTTCGCCCGCCGGCGGGCCGCCAAGTCGCCCGCGGCCCCGGTGCTCTTATCGCCTGCCCCCGACACCGCACCAGAGGCAGCACCCGCCCAGAAGCCCGCCGAGCAGAAGAAGCCCACCGACATGTTCGACGCCTTCAAAACCGCCCGCCGCCGCGCCAAAGGCCGCACCAAACGCAAGAAATAGCACGCAGCGACAAATGAACGCCCGTAGCGATAAATAAACGCCCGTAGCGATAAATGAACGCCCGTAGCGATAAATGAACGCCCGGCCATGAGCGAAGCGAATGGCCGGGAAGCCTTCCGGATTACTGATTACCGATCACTGATCACCGCCGTCTGGTCACGTCCGCCGCGCCCTTGGTCTCTATCATTCGTTGCAGTGCGATGCGGGCCTCGGCGGCGATTTCCTTCGGGACCGAGATCTGGTTGATGACTTCCCCCTCGCAGAGGCCGTCCAGCACCCATAGAAGGTGCGGCAGGTCGATCCGGGCCATCTGGGCACAGTGAGACGGACCATCGGAAAGCACCCGGATGGAGCACTGCGGGTGCTGTTTGGCCAGGCGGTTCACGAGGTTGCTTTCAGTGCCTATGGCCCAGCTTCCTTGCGGGCGGCCCTCGGAGACCGCGCGGATGATCTGCTCCGTGCTGCCGGAGGCGTCGGCTAGCTTCACCACTTCATGGCGGCACTCGGGGTGGACGATGACGGTTATGCCGGGCTGGGCCTGGCGGGCCAGGCGGACGTGCTCGGCCGTGAATCGCTGGTGAACGTAGCACTGACCTTTCCAGAGAATGAACGTCGCGGGGGCAAGGCTTTTCTGAGTCAGGCCGCCGTTGGGCAGGCCCGGGTCGTAGACCACGCAGTCCTCCAGCGAAAAGCCCATCGCCACCGCGGTGTTTCGCCCCAAGTGCACGTCGGGGATAGCCAGTATTTTTTCGGCGCCGGCCCCGCCTTCGGCCGGCGGGCGGAAGGCCCATGCGAACACGTTCGCAATGTTGCTGGAGGTGCAGCACGCCCCGCCCGCCCGGGCGGTCGTTGCCTTCAGCGCCGCGGCTGAGTTCACGTAGGTAATCGGCACGACCTTGGTGGAGGTCATTGAGCCCAACTCGTCAATGGCCGCCGCTACGGCACTTTCTTCGGCGGTGTCGGCCAGCGGGCAGGCGGCGAGCAGGTTGGGCAGGATCACCGCCTGGTGGGGCCCGGACAGGACGTCCGCGGACTCGGCCATGAAATGCACCCCGCAAAAGACGATGTACTTGGCCTCTTTGTGCTCGGCCGCCAGCTGCGAGAGCTTCAGGCTGTCGCCGGTGAAGTCGGCGAATGCGATCACCTCATCGTGCTGATAGTGATGGCCGAGGATGCACAGGCTTGGGCCGAGCTGGTCCTTCCCCTCGGCGATGCGGCGGCGCAGTTCCTCGCCCGTCAGTTTGGTGTACTCTTTCGGCAACTTTGCGTTCGTTGTCATGATTCCGTGTGCGGGCGGGTGTTCCCGATCCGTCTGGTACAATTGTACCGCCATCACTGCTCGATCGGAGGCTTTTTACGCAGCGCGCCGAGCAGTTCGCCCACCTCCGGGCAGCGGCAGACGATTGCGGCCAGGAGATAGACAGCCGCGCCCACGACGACGCCTACTGCCGTAACTGCACCCACGGCCCACTTTCCCGACATGTCGCCGGTCACCGCGGGGAAGAAGAAGCGGACCGCCCACACCGCGGCGGCCATCGCTGTCACCGCTGCGATGATCCGCGCCAGAGAGGCAAGGATCTGCGCGAAGCCGATTCGCTTGAGTCTGCGTCGCAGCACGATAGTCAGCGCTGCGGTGTTTGCCGTTGCGGTAACGGCCGTCGCCAGGCCGATCGCCCCGCCCTTGAGCGGTGTGAATATTCCGCCGACTACCAGCAGCACGTTCACGCCCGCCAGGATGCATGCAATTCGCAGGGGCGCGGTGGTTTCCCCTCGTGCGAAGAACGCCCGCAGGAGGATGTGGTTGCAGAAGTAGGCTACCATTCCGAGGCAGTACATTTGCAGGATGAACGCCGCCCGGCGTGTATCTTCGGCGCTGAACGCGCCGCGCTCAAAGATAACGGTCACGAGCGGCTCGGCCAGGATCATCAGCCCCGCCGCCGCGGGCAGGCCGAGAAATATGCAGAGCCTCAGCGCCCGGTTGGTCGTGTCGCGCAGGCCGGCAATGTCGTTTCGGGCGGCGTAACGCGAAAACAGTGGAAACACCACCGTCGCAATCGATATGGCCATCACGCCCAGGGGAAGCTGGTAGAGCCGGTTTGCGACGTGAAGACACCTGACGATGCCGGCTTGCAGCGGGAAGTGGAGGTTCTGCGGCGTGGCCGTGAATATCAGCGCGATCAGCCGGTCTGCGAAGGCGCTCAATTGGATGATACCCAGCGGCACGAACATAGGCAGCATGTGGGCGGTGATGGCCTTGGTCTCGCCCAGTACGGGGCGCAGTCGCGGGACAACGGCCAGGCCGCTTCGCTTCAGCAGCCAAACCACACCTACAAGCTGCACGATGCCGGTGACCACCAGCCCCGCGGCGATTACCATGAACTGCGTGTCCTCGGCCTTGCTGACGGCCGGCGCTATCCACCATGCGGTGACTATCAAGCCGATGTTGAGCAGGATGGGGGCGGCCGCGGGATACGCAAAATGGCCCTTGCAGTTAAGCGCCGCCGAGCCAAGCGCCAACAGGCAGACGGTGAACATGAAGGGCAGCATGATGGCGGTGAACTGCAACAATCTCGCGTGTGCCCAGTCCCCGGGCCAAAGGGCACTGCCGAGCCAAAGCCCGAGCTCGCCGACAACGACCAACCCCGCCAGGACCAGGGCAAGAATGCCTGAGACGTTTGCCAGGACGGCCCGGGCTCGATCCCAGCCGCTTTTTTCCGCCACGCCGGTGAAGACCGGCACGAACGCGGCCGACAAAGCCCCCTCGCCGAAGAGCCGGCGGAAGAGATGCGGCACGGAAAAGGCCGTCCAGAACGCATCCGCCAGTCGCGGGCCGCCGAGAGGGATGAGCACCATGTCGCGGACCAGGCCGAGGATGCGCGAGGTCATGGTCATGCCGGCGACGACCTTGGCCGCGCCGAAGAAGTGCTCTCGCTCACCGTGGGTTTGCCCGGATGCCTGCATGCTGGAAGATTATCCGCAAGGTATCCGGCGGATGCTAACGTAAAAAGCTGAGATGCAGTTTGACGCGGCTACTATAGCAGCTCGTCCAGCGACGGGATCGTGACGTCCGCCAGGGAATCGACCGTGCGGTCGGCGGCTGTGAGCGATTCGGCCGGGTAGGAGCTTGTCACGGCGAGCACCTTCATTCCGGCCTGGTGCGCAGCCTCGATACCGACCGGGGCGTCTTCCACTACCACCGTCTTGCCGACGGCAAGGTCGCGGGCCAGCTCTGCGGCCAACTGCTCGAGCGCCATGCGATAGCCTTCCGGGTCCGGCTTGCCGTGGCTGACGTCTTCGGCCGAGACTATGGTCACGAAGTTTTCGAGCACGCCGATCGTTTCGGCAGCGAGGCGGATCTCTTCTTTCAGCGCGCCGGAGCAGACGGCGGTGGGCACGCCGGCATCGGCGGCGGCGCGAATGAGGTCTACCGCGCCCGCCTGCGGCGGGATCGACTCGCCGAAGGCGTGTTTGACCAGCCTGGTTTTCTCGGCAATCAACTCGGCGATCTGCCGTTCGGAAAGTTCCTTGCCGTTATCGCGTGCGGCGGTTGCGATGCAATCGCGATCGTCGTAGCCGAGATACTTTCCGTAGTAGTCTTCCCGGGTGAAGGTTATTTCCACGCGGGCCAGCACGTTCTGAAAACACGCCAAGTGGATGGGTTCTGAGTCCACGACCACGCCGTCAAAGTCAAAGATCAATGCGTCCATTATTTGTCCAGTCGTTTGGCCAGCAGGTCCGCTATCTGCCTGCTCCGCTGCGGCACGCCCTGGCGGTACAGGTGATACGACGTATCGTAGAAGCGGTCTATGGGCTGCACCGCGTCGGCGGGCCTGTTGAGTATCGGGATTGTCAGTGATTCGTCCAGGGCTGTCTCGATCCTGTCGATAACTTCACGCTGCTCGTCAAAGTGCTTGTCCACAAAGGGCGGGTACACGAACAGCACCGTCACGTCCCTGCTGCGGCAGTATCGGTGGAATTCGTTCAGACGCTTTATCATCTTTGCCATGTAGCGCGGAGAAGACTCGTTGAAGTCCAGGTTCCTTCGCTCGAGCTCCGGCCGTGGCATGTTCCAGTGCATCGTCGCGTCGCCGTATTTGTTGAAGGCCCTGCGCACGTACGGCGGGGCGTTGGTGAAGGTTGTCCTGCCCTGGATTCCCTTGACACCGTTGCGAACGATCTGGCCCAGGTAGTTCATGCCGAGATCCATCGCTGTGGAGAACTTCACATAGGCGAAATTCTTCGGTCGAAGCTCGATGGTCCGGAGGATGGTGTGATTGCCCTGATCGGCCAGGAAGAGGTCGTACGCCGCCGACAGGACGACCACGTCGCCCGCCCGCAGGTCATCCTCGACCTCCGCCAGCATGAACTCCAGGCCCAGGGCCGCGTGCAGGCCCATGTTCACCGGGTTGTAGGCCGGCAGGCGCCGCTTGATCACCGAGCAGTCCAGGCCCATGGCCATGCTCGAGCCGCCGACGAAGACGATCCTCGGCGACGGTGCGGTCTCCAGGAGCTTGTGCTTATCACGGGTGGCCGCCAGGTAGTGGCTGTCGTCCGTGCGGCCGAATGAGAACACTACCGCACCTATCGCCACCTGGATGGCCACGAACGCGACGATATCTCTTGTGAATCTTTTCATGCTGCTGTCAAAACTGGAAGTATATAAATGTTGAAGTCGCTTTGGTGCCCACGTCCAGTGTTATCCATATAAGCGCCGTGTAGATGCTCCACCTCAGCCAACGGGGAGGCAGGATCGGCCCGACGCGGGATTCAAGCCGATGCTTCAGTCGCGGCGCCGGCAGAGGCCCGACAAGGGCCCGAAGCGCCCGGAAGAAGGAGTAGTCCAGCCACCGGACCCATCCCGGCAGGGCCGTCAGGGCGAGCGGATGCTCGTGGTCCCGCCGGCACCATTCCACAACGACAAATGCCAGCAGGAAGTAAAGCGTCCGGACCATCCTGTGCTTCTCGCCCAGCAGGGAAAGAAGCCCCACATAGGCGCTGCCGTTGAAGAGGTCCGCGCACATCTTCCACAGGATCAGCAGCGCATCCGAGATCGTCTCCGCGCGGAAGAAGACAAAGCCCATGCAGACGATGCCAAAGGTCAGCAGAATCCGGCCAAACACTTTCGGCGACGGGATGAGTTTCTCCCCGCCGGGAACGTCGGTGGACTTCAGGGACGTTCCGCCCGTCAGCAGCCTGGGCGTCACGCCCAGGCCGTGAATGAGCCCCCAGGCCACGAAATGCCAGGCCGCACCGTGCCAGAACCCGCTGATGACGAACGTTACGATGATGTTCATCGCCTTGCGCAGCCCTGAAACCCTGCTGCCGCCCATTGGAATGTAGATATAATCCCGGAACCAAGTTGACAGCGAGATGTGCCACCGGCGCCAGAACTCGCCGAGATTCTGCGAGAAGTATGGGTAGGCGAAGTTCCTCATCAGGCGGATGCCGAACAGCTTGGCCGTGCCGATCGCTATGTCGCTGTAGGCCGAAAAATCACAGTAGATCTGAAATGCAAAGCACACCGTCGCCAGGGCCAATTGCGGACCCGTGCTCGACGGGTTGTAGGCGTACACACTGTTGCTGACAAGGGCGGCCAGGTTGTCCGCCAGAACCATCTTCTTGAAAAACCCCCACAGGATCTGCCTGCACCCGTCGACCGCTTGCTCGTAATCGAAACGGCGCGGCGAGGTGAACTGCGGCAGAAGCCTGCCTGCCCGCTCGATCGGCCCGGCCACGAGCTGTGGGAAGAACGACACATAGGTGCAGTAGTCGAGCAGGTTGGCCGTTGGGCTTATGCGCCGGCGGAAAATGTCGATCGTGTAGCTCATCGTCTGGAACGTGTAGAAGCTGATCCCCACCGGCAGGACGATGTGGAGCGTGAGCGGACTGACGTTCCAGCCTAACTGAGCCGCCAGCCGGCTGAAGTTCGCCGCGAAGAACTTGAAGTACTTGAAGAAACCCAGCAGGCCCAGGTTGCAGACGATGCTGACGACCAGCAGCGCCCGGCGGGCGCCGGGCCTCTTGGCACGCCCAAGGCCCAGGCCCACCGAATAGTCAACCAGGCTCGATATCAGCATCAGAGAGCAGAATCGCCAGTCCCACCAGGCGTAGAAGAAGTAGCTGGCAAAGACCAGCAGGGAGTTCTGGGCGATGCGGTTGCGCAGCAGCCAGTAGGCCGTAAAGATGACGGCCAGAAAAACAATGAACGTGAGGGTGGTAAACGTCATATTCGCGAAGGATCTTCCGGAAAATCAGATCACGTATCATATCGGTCTGCGGGTGTCAGGCAATAGGTCGTTTAACGGCAGTTCGTAATGTTCAGCGGACGGTCTTCACGTTTAGCGGGCGATCGCAGTGTTTAGCGGCGGTTCGTAACGTTTAGCGGGGGATCGTAAGATCCCCGTGTGTCGTTGAACCGCGCGTCGGAAAACGGCGATCTTACGATCGCCCGCTAAACTACACCTCCCACCTCCGGATACGACACAGCGAACATCCACCGCTGCGGGGGTTTGTGCTCTCGCATCGGATTCTCTTGCACGTAGTCAATCGCGCGCCGGATATCTTCATCGCTGTTGAGATACACCTTCCACAGGCCTCGCCCCCACGGCGAGGGCGTGCGCCCCGCCGGCGTGCGGAACCGCCCCAGCGGGTGCAACTCATCGGCGGTCAGACGCATTGTCGCTGCCTGCTCCAGGCGGCGGACGACCTGTTCAATCTGGTAACTGTGCCGCCCGATCACCATGTGTACGTGCTCCGGCAGAATCGCACAGGCGAAGACGCGATACTCTGACTTACGGATGGCAAACGCGAACCCGCCGCCTATCGACCGGGCCTGTCGCCCGGTGAAATTCACCGGCGGGTAGCGCAGCGCCTTCTTGGCGGCAAGTCGCAGGTCGACGTCGTGCTCCCTGTTTGCCACCGACTGCCGCGTGTCGATCTTGGTTGCCGGTCCAAACCGCAGCAACTCCCACGAACGGACGAAGTCGGACCACGACCCGCGCGGATCGTTCGGTAACCAGAACCCGTACGCCGTAAAGATCACATGATATGCCCGAACCACGAACATGATCATACGCGATTTGCGCCCGACGACATATGATTGTTCAACGCGCGATCGTAGTGTTTAGCGGGGGTTCCCAACGTTTAGCGGGCGATCGTAGTGTTTAGCGGCGGTTCGTGAAACTTGTTTAGCGGGGGATCGTAAGATCCCCGTGTGTCGTTCGCGCGGTTCGTAATGTTCAGCGGACGGTCTTCACGTTTAGCGGGCGATCGTAGTGTTTAGCGGCGGTTCGTAACGTTTAGCGGGGGATCGTAAGATCCCCGTGTGCCGTTTATCGCCGTGTGTCGTTGAACCGCGCGTGTCGTTAACCGCTTTTGGGGTCAGAGGCGCCCGTTCCTGCGGTACAATCCACCGTGTGAACGGGATAGATGCCAACCGGATATTCGGGCGGACGTTCGACTGCCGGTGCGGCCGGACGCATCATGTCCAACCGCGCGAGGTCGTCTATGCCGCCGACGCCGTCTCGCATCTGCCGCGGCTGTGCGAGGCCTGCAGCGAGCCCGGCCGAGCGGCTGTGCTGATGGACGTTCGGACCCGCGAGGCCGCCGGGGCTGAGGCCGCCGCGACCCTGGCCGATGCCGGCTGGGACGTTGCCGAGGTGCTTCTCGAAGACCCGCCCGAGGGCCAATGGCCGGTCTGCGACGAAGAGACGAAGGGGTCGCTGGCCGCTCGGATCGGCCGGCTGGCTGTCATCGTGACTGTCGGCAGCGGCGTGATAACCGACTTGGGCAAGTGGCTGGCCTTGGACGCAGGCGTAGGCTTTGTGAGCTTTGCCACCGCGGCGAGCATGAACGGCTACACGTCGGCCAACGTGGCGCCGACGGTTCGGGGCGTTAAGACTCTCATTCGCGCGCGGCCTGCGGAGGCGGTGCTGGCCGCGCCTGGGGTTCTGGCCGGCGCGCCTTACGAGATGACCGCCGCGGGCCTCGGCGACGCTCTGGCAAAGTCGGTGAGCTCGGCGGATTGGTATCTGAACCATCTCCTGTTCGGCGACTATTACTGCGAAAGCTCGGTCGCCCTGACCGCGGAGGTCGAGCCGCTGTATGCGGAGCACCCCGGCGAACTGGCCGCTCGCGACGACCGCGCAATTTCCGCCCTCTTCCAGGCACTGCTGCTTACCGGTGTTGCAATGACGCTGGCGGAGACTTCAGCCCCCGCCTCGGGCGGCGAGCACCTCATCAGCCACAGTCTGGACATGATGGCCACCCTCGATGGCTGCAGCCACGACCTCCACGGGCGGCAGGTGGGCGTGGCGAGTGTGCTGTCGGCCGAGCTGTGGCGCCGTGTGCTGGAGGTTGAATCCCCTCAGCCCGTGGACCCGCCGGCCGCTGTCGACGGGACCTTCTGGGGCCCCCTGGCTGACGTGGTGGCCGGCCATTACGCCGAAAAGGCTGCGCGGCTGATCCAGGCGAAGGAGCAGATCGCCCGCGGCGACACCTGGGATCGGCTCCGCCGGGAGCTGTCGCCCGTGCCTTCTCCGCCCGGGCAGTTGCGCGACTGCCTTGCCGCAGCCGCCGCGGCATGCAGGGCCGGCGACATCGGCTGCGATCGGCCGCGCCTGGTCCGGGCCTTCCTGCACGCCCACGAGATCCGCTCGCGATTCACGGTGCTCGACCTGGGCTACATGCTCGGCGTGCTTCCCGGTGCCGCCGCGGAAATAGTGGAAGCGTGGGCCTGAGGATCCAGGAACCTTGACAACATGCTTATCCCGCTATATAGACATGCACTGATGCGATGGGTGGCCTTTTGCAGCGACGGGACCGTGGATATCCCCCTCACAGTATGGTACTTGCCTCTGTTCTAGCCGCAGTACACCGACCGGCTGACGAACTCCGCGGTCATTGTGGGAGATTCAGGATGGTAGCTCATAGGGATCGAGGTTTTACGGTTGTCGAACTGGTGATGGTACTGATTATCATCGCCTTGGCTGCTGGGCTGGTATTGGCCGTTGGTGCGTCGCTACGCATGCGAGGGATGCGAGGGATGCGAGGGATGCGAGGGACGACCCGGCACGCTCTCATATGCGCGATGAACCTGAAGCGTATCGGTCAGGCGGCTCATTCTCGCGGCGAGGACACCCGCCTCACGGGGGAAGGCCGCGCGGCGGGGGGCCTCGCCGACTGGCCTGATCTTCTGCTCGGCTACTTGGACGCTGACCAGGAGATGCTACTCTGCCCAGCAGATCAGACCGCGGGTCTGGGCCGTGAGATCGAGGCACAGGCGGCGGTTGGGCCGAAAGCCAACGGAGAAAGGCAAGCCCATCATTTCGTCAACCTGACAACCAGCCCCCTATGCCGAAAGCTTTCCCAGGAACAGTACGACCGAGCCAAGAGTAGGGGGTGGCGCCGGTATTTTGACACGGACTACCAGGGGTATGAGCCGGGGAGAAATCCGAACACCTTCTGGGTTTGCCTCCTGAACGTCGGCGCAGGTGAGGAGCCCGACTTCGGCAGCCTGCGGGTCAAGGTTGTCAGGGAGCCCGGCCGCCAAGTGACATTGCTGGCGAAAAGCAAGACTACCGAGCGGGCCTTGTGGCTGGTTTCACGCGGGGACGACAAGGCTCTGCGAAGGGCCGACAAGCGGGAAGAAGCAGGCCGTGACGGCTTTGTGCTGAGCGATACGGCGTGCAGCTACGGGATAAACGCAGCGGTTTGGCCATACCCTTCCTGGGGGACAGGGCGGATTCTCGCGCTTGATTACGACCGCAAGGTCGCGAGGGCAACCGACAGTTGGCGGGCCGAGGATGATGGCGATGGCGGGCCCGGCTTCGCTCGTCATGCTGGGCAGATCAATGTGCTGTCTTGCGATGGTTCTGTCAGGCTGATGTGGCCGGAAGACATAGACCCCGCAGGCGGTTCGGTCAGAGGGCGCTACTGGGACCCCTGATCGGGCGGTGGCGGCTCGGCCAAGACGTGACCCCCAACGGAACTGAGAACATCGACTGAGGTGAAGTATGAAGCAACGACGTGTGCGCCTGACAGTGCTGATTGTTATCGCGATTACGCTAGGCGCCGGATTGGTCATCGTTGGGGGATACACCGCCTTCCTTTTGGTCATGGTGGAGCTCGCGGAACGGGCGCCTCTACACCCTGAAAGACCGGGCGGGGCGAAGGACATAGCCGCACTGGCTGCGGACCTTGCGAGTCCCGATACAGAGGTGGCTCGCGGAGCAGCCCAAGCGCTGCCCCGGTCCGGAGCTGAGGCGCTTCCCCACATCAGGCGGGCGCTTCACGACCCCAGGCCGGAGGTGAGGGAGGCAGCGGCCATTGCCTGCGGGAAGCTGGGGAGCCGTAGCGATGCGCCCCTGCTGGCAGCGGTTTTAGCCAAGGATTCCTCCCGGCGTGTGCGAGCTGCGGCGGCTTCGGCATTGGGCGATGTGCGGGCCTACGACCAAATGGAAGCGCTGATGATGGCTTTGGAAGACCCGGACGTTGCAGTGCGTGCCCGTGCCAACGCGGCAATTATCCGCATCACCGGGGTCGACGTGGGGTTTGGCGCCTGGGATCCCCTCATGAAGCGGCGCCATGTCGTTGACGAGAACCTTCGTGCCCTCTGGCCGAGGATAGAACCGACGGTGCGTAATCACTACACACGCCGAAAGACACGAGATACTGGCAAAACAAGGTGATCCACATCGCCAGCGCGGCTGAGATCGGGCGACGACACGATCGGGCTTTCGTGTGGGGCCTCAGATTGCGAACCGCAACCGAGTCATCTTTACCATCGCGTAGGCCACTTGTTGCGTTGCCGTGTCATACTCACAGGCCCGACTGTTGACCTGCGGCCCCTCTGCCCATAGGATAGCTGTTTGCGGGTCCGTGTCCTATGAAGCTACGTCCATACAGCTTGTCCCAGATCGACCTTGGTGACTTCACGCTGGCCGGCTACAGCGTGGCCGGGGAGGAGTCTGTCATCATCGTGCCGGAGCTGGACGTGATTTTCGATATCGGCAAGTGTCCCCGGGAGGCGCTCACGGCGAACCACGTGCTGCTGTCGCACGGGCACATGGACCACGTTGCGGGCCTGCCGTATTACTTTGCCCAACGTGACTTTCAGGGCCAGGCCGTTGCCAAGGCGATCGTGCCGGCGAACCTGGTCGAGCCCCTTGAGGACCTGATGCGGGCCTGGGGGCGCGTGGAGGGCCACGTCCCCCCGCATGAGTTTATTCCAATGGAGGCGGGCGGGGAATACGAGATCCGCCGGAACCTCGTGGCCCGCGCGTTTTCCAGCAATCACATCCCCGGCTCGCTGGGCTTTGCCGTTATCGACATACGACAAAAGCTCAAGGCCGAGTACAGTGGGATGACCGAGCGGCAGATCGTCGAGCTGAAAAAGAAGGGCGTGGAGATAACCAATCGCACGGAGTATCCGCTGGTGGCCTACCTGGGCGATAGCGGTCCCGGGGACTATGCATCCCTGCCGCATGTGGTCAATGCAAAGGCGCTGCTGGTGGAGTGCACCTTTTTTGATGACGATCACATGAAGCGCGCCCGCGCGGGCAGACACATGCACATAAAGGACATTCGGCGCATGCTGGAGGGCATGAACAACGAGCGAGTAATCCTGGTGCACGTGACTCGCCGGACGAACATAGGCGAGGCCAGGAAAATCCTCCGCAAGTCGCTGCCGCAGGATACGCTCCAGCGCGTAACGTTCCTCATGAGCAAGAAGTACACCGAGCAGGACTAGCGTCAAGGCCTCCGAAAAAAGGGGTCAGGCCACTTTTTCGACAAGAAATTAGCCTGTCCCCTTTTTCAGTTCGCGTCACGCCCGCTTGAGGCCACGCAGCCAGAGCGTCAGGAACAGCACCACCATCACAAACGCCCACAGCATCATCTTAAACACGCCGTAGAACCACAGGGTCATCTCCTGCATCGTTGACCATTCCAGCTTGCCGCCCCACAGAAAATGCACCCACTCCGGCTGAACGTGCATAAACACCAGCCAGATCAGCCACGAGACCATCAGCAAGCAGAACCAGATCAGCACCGTGCACCATCCAGCCCGCACGGCCGTCGCGAGGCGCCGCTGAAACAGGTCGGTCGGTTCCCCTGGTACTTTTGTCGCCTTCTTTCTCGCCATGTCGATTCTCCTTTCGGGACTTTTCATGTGGCGGCCGGGGCCATCTGTCGCCCGTTGCTCAGTCCGGCCGACCGGGCACCGCTGACGGCCCTATTTCTCGTCGCTCTGGGTCGTCGGAGGGCGGATCGGTTTCAGTTCGTGCTCCGCCAACTCGTATTCGATCGTGTCTTCCTCCTTCAGTTCAACGCAGGCCGTGAGTGATTCAGCCGCCTTTTCCTTCTCACGGTCGAAAAGATGCTTCATCCCGATGACATAGTGGGCTTCGGCCGTTGCTTGGTCGGCGCTCTCGCTCTTGGCGGCCAGCTCCAGGAGCTTTTCGGCCTCGGTCTCGCCCACAATGAAAGACAGCATCGGCCGCGGCCAAGCCTTCTTCCCAGCCTTCTCGTCCGCATCGAGACGCGATTTGATCCTCTTCATGACGTCGGCCAGCCGCCGCTTGTCGCCGGCCTTGCGGGCAATATGCCAACTGAACGTCAGCGCGAAGAAGGCCTTGTCGGATTTGATGCTGATGGACCGATCGAGGTCGCCGCCGGCCTTCTTATACTCGCGCATGAAGTACCGTTCCGCCGCCCGCCGGTGGAGAGCGTTGCGGGAGCGAGGGCAGAGGGAAGCTGCCTTGCTTGCGTCGGCGAGCGCGCCGCGGTGATTGCCCAGGCGGCTGCGCAGCCGCGCGCGTTTGAGATAGAACGGCACCCAGTCTTTGAATTGCCCGATGCGCTTGTCGAGGATTGCGATCTCGGCCTTGCGGGCCGCGGCCTCGTCGAGCTTTTCGGGTTTGTCGTCCGCGCGCTTGCCCTCCTCGATCGCGGCCGCCAGGGTCTTGGCGGCAACGGAAATATCCAGGCGACCCGTGCCGTCCTTGAACGTGGTCTTCCATTTGACGCTCTTTGAGCCCAGCTTTTCGGCGATGGCCTTTCGTTGATCGGCCTTCATGAGGTGGTAAGGCGAAGAGGTGTCCTGCGAGAGGATTTCCAGCAGGACGGGCGGGTCGAGGTAGCCGGATAATCCGGGCTCAACGGTGGTCTTTCCCTTTGCCGAGAGCAGATTGGACATGTGTCGTCCGGGATTGTCCGCAAACGTGAGCCAGACGGTGTTTCCGCGCTGGACGACGTCAACGATGCCCCCGGCGTGGCCGTCGCTGATCAACTCCACGCGGGTCACTACGGTGCTGCCGCCGATCTTGTACTTGCGGGTCGCGAGCAGCTTTTCTTCACCGATCAGAGTGGCGAGGGAGGCGGAGTCCTTCACGAGCTTGTCGACCCGCGCGGTGAAGTTCATCTGGCCCTTGTATCGTTTCACAAGATACACGACCGGGGTGTTGTTGCGACCGGCCAGGCCGACCGAGATGGCGTCCCCACTGGCAAGCAGGGTCAGTACCTCCGTCAGGAAGCCCTGCACCTGCTTTCGCTGGTCGGCGGACAGGTCCTTGAGATCGTCCATTTCGCCGACCGCGAACTCGCCAATCCTCGCACACCACTGCGTGATCTCGGCCTCGGGGTGTGACAGGTTCAGACGAAAGCAACTGTCTGCCGGCAGCGCCGGCAAAACGTACGAGGGGCGCTTCTTGACCTCAAAGGGCGCCGCCGAAAGGCTAAGAACGTAATTCTTGTCCTCCGTCACGCTGAGCGTTGCAGTTACCCGGTCCAGCCGTTTGCGGAAAAGATCTTTGAAGAAGTTGACGAACATCTCCTGGCCCGGGTTGGACGGCTTGGCTGCCATCGGCTTGCGGAGCATCGGGGGCTGCCCGTCGGGGACAACCTTCCGCAGGGTCTTTATGTCGACGTTGATCCGGGCCAGGAGGGCCGCATCCTTGTAGTACTTGACGAAGGCGGCTGCGTCGAACTGAGCGATCGAATCCGGCGTGCCGCCCAGCAGGAAGTACCGCGGCATGGTACGCACCACCGTCCCGCCCAGGTTGAACGTGTCGGGTGCGTTGGCGAAAGCCTCCACGTTGTTGTCCTTGAAGAAGGCCTCCGGAATCGTGCCGTCCTTGACCGGGATCGCGAAGATCATCATTTGCGGCTCTTCGATGTCCTTCTTGCCCACCAGGACCAGACCGATCGGCCTGTCCTCATCCACGTTGCCTTTGCCGACGAACGGGAACATCTTCTCGAGCTGCTCGGCCTTCAGAAACTCCAGGGCCGGGACCTTCAGAGCCGCGGCCTGCTTCTTCAGCACCGCCAGCGAACGAAGGGAGGCCGAGCCGTATATGACGGACTTGTCCCCATCCTCGGTTGTGGTCACTTGCGGCAGGGCTGCGGCCGCGGCGAGGGCCAGAATCCCCGCGACCACTAATGCGGTTCGATGGATAGTTTTCATGATTTTCTCCTTACTGCCGGTTCTTCCTGCAGTTGGCGTTTCTGTCGGCATATGCCACCCGTGGCGCGTGCAGTTGGCCGCCGCCCGCGACCGCAGCACGGTTCCGTACAGTTGATCCCGCAAAAAAGTGCTTTGCCGCTTAGACCTTGTCCGGCGCGGGCACCTCAAAGCCCTTGCGGTTCTTCTCGTGCAGCATTGCGTTGGCCTCGTCGGCGCAGTCGCCCGTGAACTTCTCGCTCTTCGGGTCGAACGTAAGCCACGGGCCAACCGTGTACTGGGTCTTGTCCACCGGCAGCTTGGCGTCGTCCTTCAGGATCGAGTGCAGCTCCATGAACCCGTCGTAGACGGCCTTGTTGTCGCCGAACTTCCCGGCCTTCTCGTTGAACGGGGCCTTCTTGCCCAGCCGGAACGATATGTTGGCCAGGTGCCCTGCGGCCGCCGAGTAGTGGGCATCAAGGATGTCGCCGTTGGTCATTTCACGCTTGCCGGCGCGGACGGTGGCGATGAAGCTGCCGAAAGTTCCGCCGCCGGTGATCTTGGCCTTTGGGACCTCGACCTTCGCGGGCTTCTTATCGCCCTTGGGGGTGAACTTCCCGTTAACGAGCTTGCCCGCATCGAAGTAGAAGTCGTTCTTGACCTGGCGCTTGTAGCCCTTGTGGTTCAGGTTGCGGACGGTGAACAGCAGGTACTCGCCGTTGGGGTACTCCATGACCGCGAACTGCGAGTTCGGCGTCTGGCCCTGGTCGTCCCAGCCGAACCGCCCACCAAGGCTCATCACGCGAACGGGCAGCGTCTGGCCGCTGAGCGCCCAGCGGGCTACGTCCATCTCGTGCACGCCCTGGTTGCCGATGTCACCGTTGCCGGTGTCCCAGAACCAGTGCCAGTTGTAGTGCACGAAGTTGCGGTGGAACTCGCCCGCCTCGGCCGGACCTTTCCAGAGGTTCCAGTCCAGCGATGCCGGCGGGTTCTCCGTCTTCTTCGTGTTGATGCTCCCGCGCGGCTTGCAGCAGTAACCGTGCGAGACCAGCAGCTTGCCGTACACGCCGGCGTGGATGGCCGCCATCTGGTTGGCGCGCCCGCTGCTGCTGCGCTGCTGCGTGCCGTGCTGAACGATCACGTTGTACTTCCGAGAAGCCGCCACCGCGGTCCGGCCCTCAAAAACGTCGTGGCTGCAAGGTTTCTCCACGTAAACGTGCTTGCCGGCCTGGCATGCCCAGATCGTCATCAGCGAGTGCCAGTGATTCGGCGTGGCGATGGAAACGGCCGTCAGGTCCTTGTCCTCCAAGGCCTTGCGGATGTCCTGGAAGCCCTTGGGCGTGTTCCCGCCGCGCTTCTTGATGTTGCCGATTGCCCGCGGCAGCTGCGTGGCGTCGGGGTCGACCACGTAGGACACCTCAACGTTCTTCATGCCGGCGAAGGCGCCCATGTGGCTGCCGCCCCGGCCGTGCAGGCCCGCCACCGCAATGCGGATGCGATCGTTGGCGCCGATGATTTTCCCGCTGGCCCTGGTGCCGGAGATGTTGAACAGTGCGATCCCCCCGGCCGTTGCCAGCGAGCCCTTCAAGAAGCTTCGACGATTCAGTTTGTTCATGTTTCTCTCCCTGTTTTCGCGCGGGCACGGCGCGTGCAATACGCATCTGGCCCGCAGGCGTCGTGGGCTGATTGCCCATAATGATACCGCCTCTCGCCGGGCCGTTGCAAGCTCAGCCGAGCGAAAATAGGTACTCACCTTCGCAGGCCCCAGGCCCCGTGGGGGTGCCTGTCCCCATTTTCCTCACCTGATCGTGATACAGCGCACGCCGCTGCGCAAAACCACGCGCCGGACCAACCTGTCGTACATGATGTGACACTTCAGATTCTTGATCCGGATGTTCAGCTTGAGGCCTTTGACGGCGGCGCGGTATCTCTTGTCGAGGGCGGCCGGGCCCTTCTGGAGCAAGTCGGCCAGAATCACCGCGCTTCTGAACGCGTAGCTGATTCCCTCGGCGGAGCTTGGGCTGATGAATCCCGCGGCCTCGCCGACGAGCGCCACGCGGCCTGCGCCCGTGGAGATGTGCCGCGTACTCTCGGGCCGGTGCAGAAACGCGGTGCTTCTTCGGATCTTCCGCCCGAGGCCGATGCCGAACTGCCGGAGCTTGTCCTTCAGTAGCTCGAATTTCTTCGGTGCCGTCCCGCTGCCGCAAAGCAATGCCGACCCGACAAGGAGCGTCCCGTCCTTGGGAATGAGCCACGAGTAGAAATCGGTCACCTCGCGATCGAAAACGGCTGAGTACCATGGCTGCGGATCGCCCGCCTCGAACCATTCCTGAATCGCGACGTATGTCTTCGGCATGGGGCTGATGCGCCTCGGCCAGACGCCGGTCGCCCGGCGGCGGACCAGAGATTTGGCCCCGTCGGCCCCGACGAGCACAGCCGCGCGCTCCGTGCACGCCCGGCCGTTGTGGGTGAACGTCAGCTCGAATGCCCCGCCTGAATCCTCAAAGGCTTTGAACAGGCAGCGGTCGCGGATTTCGACCTCCGGTCCCACCAGCGACACCAGCCACCTGTCGAAGCGCTCGCGGTCGACGTTCATGTAGTGCCGCTGGTAGTGGCGCTGGAGGCCGTGGTCGAGGTCGATGCACCGAATGGCGAATAGCTGCGGGTCCACCAGCACGCGGGCCGGCAGGGCTATGGCCATCGTCGCGAGCATCTTCTGGGCGTCGGGGGCCAGCAGGCCGCCACAGCATTTGCCGGCCCCGCTCGCGCCGTCGCCGGTGAGCCTGCGCCTGTCCAGAAGGAGCGTGCGGCATGATTTGCCGATCAATCTGGCCAGCGTTGCACCGGCCGGGCCGGCGCCGATTATCGCGACGTCGTACATTATCGATTCCCGTCGTAGCTTCGCTCTAAGGTACTTCGCGCGGAAGAGCGGATTTGTTCAAGGAAATTCCGGCGTTCCTCGCCCTCGGACGTTTGACAATCGGCTACCGGCATTCGACAATTGCCCGGCCTGCGGGCGGATGCTGAGTATCCCGCCCGGCGGCCAAGCCCCCGCGCCACAGCCTCCCATCCCGCTGCCCGTGGTGGCCTCGCCCGGCGGGCCGGCGACCTCCTCGCCCCTCGCAGCGATTGCGGGAAGGTCTTTCCCAGGCGGGCGGCGAGGGCTGCGGGCGGGCTAGATGTCCCCCACACGCAGGAACCGCACTGCATCAACCGCCACGTGCAGCGTCGTGCCCTCCGTCCGGATAGTCACGCTGCCCGTGCCGGCTGTGAAGTCGTACGTCCCGATCAGATTCCACTGGCCACCGTTTGTCGACTCGTCCACCATGACCGTGCTCGTGCCCCCATCATGCGTGATGTCCACCGGAACGTCCGAGTCCCAGATGTCCGTATCCGGCCACCACATGTACACCTCGTACTGGCCGTCCTGCGGCAGCGTCGGCGTGAACGTAACGGTCTTGCTGCCCTTGTCGCTGTTCTTGTCGTGCAGGTAGTCCGCGCCGTAGTAGTCCGGGCGGTACGTGCCGGGCATCCAATCCCCCGTCACCATCGCAGACGTGTTGTCCACGATCACCTCCACCACCGGGGCCACAATCTCCAGCTCGTTCACCGTGCCGTCGCTGACCGGCGCGCCGCCGGTGTCCGCCGTAACCACAACGTCGTAGGTTCCGATCGCCAGCGCCGGGCTGATGGTGTCATCCGCCAGCGTCCACGTGCCGTCACCGTTGTTGGTCGCCGAATAGGTGTTGCCGTCTACCGTCACCTGAACCGTCGCGGCTGGCTCGCTCACCGTGCCGGTCAGCTCCGGCGTCGTATCCGTCGTCGTCAGTGGGTCAACCGTCACGGTCAGCCCGACAATGTCCCCCACGCGCATGAACCGCACCGCGTCGGCAGCCACGTGCGACGTGGTTCCATCCGTGCGAATCATCAAGCTGCCCGTGCCGGCCGTGAAGTTGTACGTCCCGACAAGATTCCACTGGCCACCGTTTATCGACTCATCCACGCTGACCGTGCTCGTGCCGGTATTGTGCGTCACATCCACCGGAACATTCGTCGCCCAGATATCCGCCTCCGGCCACCACATGTACACCTCGTACCGGCCGTCCTGAATCAGCGACGGCGTGAACGTCACGCTCTTGCTGCCCTTGTCGCTGTTACTGTCGTGCAGGTAGTTCGCGTTGTAGTAGTTCGGACGGTACGTGCCGGGCAGCCAGTTGCCCGTCACCGTCGCCAAGGCGTTGTCCACGATCACGTCGCCGACCGAGATGTCCCCGATGCGCAGGAACCGAACCGCGTCGGCAGCCACGTGGGACGTCGTGCCGTCCGTCCGGATCGTGGCGCTGCCCGTGCCGGCTGTGAAGTTGTACGTCCCGACCAGGTTCCACTGGCCGCCGTTTGTCGACTCGTTCACACCGACCGTGCTCGTGCCGCCGTTGTGCACCACGTCCACCGGTACGTTCGTCGCCCAGATGCTTGCTCTTGGCCACCACAGGTACACCTCGTACCGGCCGTCCTCCGTCAGCGACGGCGTGAACGTCACGCTCTTGCTACCCTTGCCGCTGTTCTTGTCGTGCAGGTAGTCCGCGCCGTAGTAGTTCGGACGGTACGTACCGGGCAGCCAATCACCGCTCACCGTCGCCGAGGCGTTGTCCACGATCACCCCCGGCGTCGCGACCACAATCTCCAGCTCATCCGTCGTGCCGTCGCTGACCGGACCGCCGCCGGCGTCGGCCTCAGCCGCCACGTCATAGGTCCCCAGTGCCAGCGCCGGGCTGATCGTGTCATCGGCCAGCGTCCAGGTTCCGTCGCCGTTGTTTGTGGCCGAGTACGTGTTGCCGTCCACCGTCACCTGAACCGTCGCGGCCGGGTCGCTAACCGTGCCCGTAAGCTCCGGCGTCGCATCCCCCGTCGTCAGCGGATTGACCGTCACCGTCAGTACCCCAATATCGCCCACACGCACGAATCGCACCGCGTCGGCAGCTACGTGTGACGTTGTACCGTCGGTGCGAATCGTCACGCTGCCGGTGCCGGCCGTGAAGTCGTACGTCCCGGCCAGATTCCACTGGCCGCCGTTTGTCGACTGATCCACGCTGACCGTGCTCGTGCCGCCATCATGCAACACGTCCACCGGCACGTTCGTCGCCCAGACATCCGCCTCCGGCCACCAGAGGTACACCTCGTACTGCCCGTCCTGCCCCAGCGCCGGTGTAAACGTCACGCTCTTGGCGCCCTTGTTGGCGTTCTTGTCGTGCAGGTAGTCCGCATCGTAGTAGTCCGGCCGGTACGTGCCGGCCAGCCAATCGCCGGCCACCGTGGCCGAGGCGTTGTCCACGATCACGTCCACCACAGGGGCTACAATTTCCAGTTCGTTCGTCGTGCCGTCGCTGACCGGACCGCCGCCGGCGTCTGCCTCAGCCACCACGTCGTAGATCCCGATCGCAAGGGCGGGCGAGATCATGTCATCCGCCAGCGTCCAGGTGCCGTTGCCGTTGTTCGTCGCGGCGTACGTATTGCCGTCCACCGTCACCTGAACCGTCGCCGCCGAGTAGCTCACCGTGCCGGTAAGCTCCGGCGTCGTATCCGTCGTCGTCAGCGGATCCACCGTCACGGCCACAATGTCGCCCATACGCAGGAACCGCACCGCGTCGGCCGCCACGTGCGACGTCGTCCCGTCGGTGCGGATCGTCACGCTGCTGATTCCGCCCGTGAAGTTGTACGTCCCGACAAGATTCCACTGGCCACCGTTTATCGACTGGTCCACGATGACCGTGCTCGTGCCGCCGTCGTCAGTCACATCCACAGGCACGTTGTTAGCGGCCGTCGCCCAGACCGGCCACCACAGATACACCTCGTACTGACCCTCCAGCGCCGGCGTCGGCTCAAACGTCACGCTCTTGGCGCCCTTGTCGGCGTTCTGGTCGTGCAGATAGTCGGTGCCGTAGTAGTTCGGCCGGAACGAGGTGGCCGCCCAGTTCCCCGTCACGGTCGCGGCGGCGTTGTCAATGATTACCGTGCCCTCCGGGACGCGCACGAACCGCACCGCGTCGGCCGCCACGTGGGAGGTGGTCCCAGCGGTTTCGATCCTGACGTTTCCGGCCGTCCCCGCATCAAAGTCGTACACGCCCAACACGTTCCACTGGCCGCCGTTGACAGACTGGTCCGTCGTCACAAGACTTGTGCCACCCGAATGAGTAACGTAGACCGGCACGTTGGTGGCCGCGGTGCTCCAGACGGGCCACCACATGCAGACCTCATACTCACCCGGGGCTGTAACTGTTGGAGTGAAGGTGAAGCTCTTGGCGCCCTTGTCCACGTTCCCGTCGTGGGCGTACGATGCACCGTAGTAATTCGGGCGAAATGCGCTGAAGCTCCAGGAGCCGACAGGGCTCGCCCCGGGATCCTCATTGTCAACGATCATCTCCGTCACCGGCTCCACAATCTCCAGCTCATCTGTGGTCGCATCGGAGCCGCTGTTGCCCGCCTGATCGGTCGCCTCCGCGGCTACATCGTGCGTCCCCAGCGCCAGTGGCGGGCTGATGGCGCCATTGGCCAGCGTCCAGGTCCCGTCGCCGTTGTTGGTGGCCGAATACGTGTTGCCGGCGACGGTCACCTCCACCGTAGCGGTCGCGTCGTCAACGGTGCCCGTCAACTGGGGTGTCGCGTCCGCCGTGGCCAGCGAATCGACGGTCACGACCGGAGCGGTCATATCGATTGTCAGCTCGTTGGTGGTGCTGTCCGTGCCGACGTTGCCGAGGCCGTCCGTCGCGCTGGCCACCACATCGTATGTCCCTTCGGCCAGGGCGGGTGCGATCGTGTCATCCGCCAGCGTCCATGTGCCGTCGCCGTTGTTGGCCGCCGCATACGTGTTGCCGGCGACGGTCACCTCCACCGCCGCGGCCGGGTCGTCAACCGTGCCCGTCAACTCGGGCGTCGTGTCCGTCGTGGCCAGCGGATCGACCGTCACGACCGGACCGGTTGTATCGATTGTCAGCTCGTTGGTGGTAGCGTCCGTACCGATGTTGCCGAGGCCGTCTGTCGCGCTGGCCAGGACATCGTATGTCCCATCCGCCAAGGCGGGTGAGATCGTGTTATCCGCCAGCGTCCAGGTGCCGTCGCCGTTGTTGAACGCGGCGTACGTGTTGCCGTCGACGGTGACTTCCACCGTGGCGGCCGGGTCGTCCACCGTGCCCGTCAGCTCGGGCGTGCTATCCGTCGTCGTCAGCGGATCGACCGTCACCGTCGGCAGAACCTCCCCGACGCCCAGGAACCGCACCGCGTCGGCCACCACGTGCAACGTGGTCCCGTCCGTACGGATCGTCACGCCGCCCGTGCCGCCGCTGAAGCTGTACGTCCCGATCAGGTTCCACTGGCCGCCGTTTGTCGATTCGTCCACGCTGACCGTGTTCGTGCCGCCGTTGTGCGTCACGTCCACCGGAACGTTCGTCGCCCAGAGATCCGCCACCGGCCACCACAGATATACCTCGTACCGGCCTTGCAGCGCCAGCGTCGGCGTGAACGTTACGCTCTTGCTGCCCTTGCCCTCGTTCTGGTCGTGCAGGTAGTCCGCGTCGTAGTAGTCCGGACGCCACGTGGCGGGCGTCCAGTCCCCGCTTGCCGTGGCTGAGGCGTTGTCCACGATCACCTCGGTGGCCACCACAATCTCCAGCTCGTCCGTGGTGGCATCGGAGGCGCTGTTGCCCGCCGGATCGGTCGCCACCGCGGCTACATCGTACGTCCCGACCGCCAGCGGCGGGCTGATGGTGTTGTCGGCCAGCGTCCAGGTGCCGTCGCCGTTGTTTGCAGCCGAATAGGTATTGCCTCCGACGGTCACCTCCACCGCGGCGGTCGCATCGTTCACCGTGCCGGTCAACTCAGGCATCCAATCCATCGTCGTCAGCGGATCCACCGTCACGACCGGGGCCACGGTGTCCACGGTCAGCTCGTCGAGCGTGCCGTCGGACGCGGCGTTGCCCGCGGGATCCGTTACCGTTACCTGCAGGTCGTACGTCCCGTCGGTCAGGGCGGGCCAGATCGTGTCATCCGCCAGCGTCCAGGTGCCGTCGCCGTTGTTCGCAGCGGAATAAGTATTGCCGGCGACGGTCACTTCGACGGCTGCGGCCGCTTCGTTAATGGTGCCGGTAAGCTGCGGCGTTGGGTCGTTGGTCGCCAGTGCGTCCACGGTCACGACCGGATCGCTCGTGTCGATCGTCACGTTTAAGGATGGGGAGTAGGATGATGGCAGCTTTCCCGGGACGATCTGCCCGGCGGTGATGGCATTCGGACCGTCGGCCAGGTCGTAGGCGCCGTCCGTGGAAACGGTCGTGGAGCCGGCAACCGCCACTGCACTGCCGATAGCGACACCATCGGCGTACACGGTCACCGTGGCGCCCGGCACGGTGCCGCCCACCTCGAACTGCAGCGCCTTGGACGGCTCGCTGTTGTCAAGATTGGTCAGGTCGTCCGTGTCCGAAACGCCCGTGTCCGAAGCGGCAACAAGATCGGGTGTGCCGGGAGTCTGGGAGATCCCCTGGTTGCCGAAGTTGATGTCCTCGACTGTCTGGCCCGTGGCAAGGACCACCGTGTGGGGGCCCGGGGCCCGCGGGAAGTGCCCGGCGGATATCCCCTCCCGATCTCCGTCCGCCCCGTAGCTCTCCCAGGCGATGGCGAAATCGCCGGAACCGCTCATGGCCACAGATGCGCGCCCTCCCCCGTCCATGCTGGCCTTAAACTCATCTCCCAGGGGCGTACCGTCGGGGTTGTACCTCTGAGCGAAGATGCCGCCGGTCCCACTGTCATGTTCGTTGCTGGTCCAGGCGACGACGAACCGCCCGGAATCATCCATTGCCGCGGAGGGGTCGAACTGGCTGCCCTCCCAGTACGTGTTGACCTTGAACTCATCTCCCAGGGGCGTTCCCGCGGAGTTGTACCTCTGCGCGAAGATGCTCCGGATAGTCCCGTCCTGTTGGGAGCTCTGCCAGGCGATCACGAACTGCCCGGAATCGTCCATGGCCACGGAAGGCTCCCACTGGTCGTTCTGCCAGTACGTGTTGACCTGGAACTCGGCGCCCGCGGGCGTCCCGTCCCAGTTGTATCTCTGCGCGAAGACGCCGTAGTGCTGGCCGTCCTGCTCCTTGCTCCTCCAGGCTATGACGAAATCGCCGGAACCGCTCATCGCCGCGGAAGGACGCAACTGGTAGTTCTGCCAGTACGTGTTGACCTGGAACTCAGCGCCCGCGGGCGTCCCGTCCCAGTTGTATCTCCGGGCGAGGATACCACCAAGGTCCCCATCCCGTCCGGAGCTCTGCCAGGCGACTACGAACTCACCGGAATCGCCCATGGCCACAGAAGAATACCAGCCGCCGTTCTCCCACGACGTGTTGACCTGGAACTCATCGCCCGCGGGCGTCCCGTCGGCGTTGTATCTCCGGGCCAAGATACCGCCGTATTCCCCATCCGGTGCGTACCCCTGCCAGGCGACTACGAACTGCCCGGAATCGTTCATGGCCACAGAAGTGTACCCCTGGCTGCCTTCCCAGTGCGTGTTGACCTGGAACTCATCTCCCAGAGGCGTCCCGTCGGCGTTGTACCTCTGCGCGAAGACGCCGCCGCCGTCGCCGTCCTGTTCGTTGCTCTGCCAGGCGACCACGAACTGCCCGGAATCATCCATTGCCGCCGACGGCCTGAACTGGCCGCCTTCCCAGTACGTGTTGACCTGGAACTCATCGCTTGGGACGACATCGGTCCAGGCAGGGAAGGTCTGCACCGAGTCGGCCTGCTGGACCTCGCGGACCACGTACTCGCCCGCGGCCAGTCCGGTGAACGAGTAGCTCCCGTCAGGGCCGGTAACCGTTGATATCTCCCCTGCGTCCAGCTCGCGGTCATTGTCCGCGTCAAGGAAGATCGTCCACCCTTCAAGCCCCGGCTCGCCCGCATCCCACACCCCGTCGCCGTCCAGGTCCCCCCATTTGCTGCCGCGAATGCCCGTTTCCAGCACCTCCAGCTCGTTCGTGGTGGGGTTGGTGCCCTGGTTCCCGGCTGCGTCGGTGGCCACAGCGACCATGTCGTACGTCCCGGTCGCCAGAGCCGGGCTGATCATGTTATTCGCCAGCGTCCAGGTGCCGTTGCCGTTGTTGGCCGCGGAATAGGTGTTGCCCGCGACGGTCACCTCCACCACGGTGGTGGTCGCGTCGCTGACTGTGCCCGTCAGCCGCGGCGTCGTATCCCCCGTGGCCAGCGGATCGACCGTCACGACCGGATCGGTCGTATCGATCGTGAGCTCGTTGGTGGTGGTGTCCGTCCCGGTGTTGCCCAACCCGTTCGTCGCGCTGGCCGCCACATCGTATGTCCCTTCGGCCAGCGGCGGGTTGATGGTGTTATCCGCCAGGGTCCAGGTGCCGTCACCGTTGTTGGTAGCGGCGTACGTGTTGCCGGCGACGGTGATCTCGATCGTGGCGGCCGGGTCGTCAACCGTGCCCGTCAGAGTCGGCGTCGTATCACTCGTCGCCAGCGCATCGACAGTGACCACCGGAACGATCATCTCGGTGTCGCGTGCGATAGTGATTAGATAGTAGGTGTCGCTCGCAGTGATAATGCGCACGTAGTACAGGCCGTTCTCGGCGACGATGATGCTTTCCAGGACCTGCTGGTTGTCCCCGGAACCCGGCGTCGAGTCCGCCAGCTTGAGGCCGCCAGCGTCGTAAAGCTCGAACGTCAGACCGGCCCCGGAGTCGAAATCGACGTAGATGTCCATCAGGCCCTGGTCGGTCATCCAGGCGCCGTACCAGTCGTCGTTGCCCGTGGTTGCGCGGCCGCGGGCGGCGCCTCGCCACCGGTCCGTCAAAACCTCCTGGAAGCTTGCATCGATGTTCTGGGCCTCGGCGAGGGTATCGTTCGGCACGTTGACCCGTTCCTGCTCGTGGACGGCGTTGCGGAGGATCTCGACGGTGAAGTCGCCGGTGGTGTCGTTGGCTCCGCCGACCCAGACCACGTATGTTCCAGCCTGGTCGGGCGTGAAACGCTGCACGATCGGTTGGCCGGGCGAGCCGGCAGACGTCACCGGTCCAGGCCCGGTCAGATGGAGCTGCCGCGCATGGACACTGAAACTGGGGTCGTCGGGGTCTTCCACCCACCGCGACGTCCACGCCACGGTGGGATCGCCGTCGGGTGTCACGTAGACGCTCGGCTCGCTGAAGCTGGCTCCCGGCACGTCGGGGGAGACCTCCGTCTGATCTGAGATGGGGGTTCCCGTTGCGTCGAATCTGCGAAGGTACAGGCCGTAGTACTTGCTGGCCCAGGCGATCGTGTAATTGCCATCGGCATCGACCGCAACGGCGGGGTCGATCTGAGACTCAACAGTCGGGTCGTGAACAGCAACCTCCCCAGTAACGGGGTTGCCCTGTGCATCGAACATTCGGGCCCGAATCTCGGAATCCACGTAGGGTTCACCGGTTACCCAGACGACCGCGAATGCTCCGTCCGCGCCGACGGCAATAGACTGGAACTCTGCGGGTGTGTCGGTGGTGACCATGAACTCATTGCCCGCCGGCGAGCCGTCGGCATTGAATCGCTGACAAACGATACCGTTGAGCTCTGCGCTTCGGTCCCTCCCTTGCCAGGCAGCCACGAAGTTGCCCTGGCCGTCCATGCCAATCTCGGGGTGCCTGTGATCGCCCGCGACATCCTGGTTGAGCCGGAACTCATCGCCGGCCGGCGTGCCGTCGGCGTTGTAGCGCCTTGCGATGACGCTGAAGTCATCGCCGTAGTATTCGTTCGTCCCCCAGGCGACGACAAACCTGCCGGAATCAGCAATCGCCACCGAGGGCCGCGTCTGGGTGTTGTCCGAGTAGGTGTTGACCTGGAACTCATCAGTAACGGGCATGCCGTCGGGAGCGAACGCCCGTGCGTAAATATCCCAGAAGCCTTCCTCGTCGTCCCAAGCCTGCCAGGCGACCACGAACCGGCCCGAAGCGTTCATGGCCACTCTTGGGAAGTCCCGCATCCGGAGGGCGGAGGTGTTGACCTTCACTTGTCCGCTGATGGGCGTGCCGTCGGGGGCGTATCGCCGGATGTGAATGTCGTTTTGGTCGGCCTGGGTGCCACTGGCCCAGGCGACCACGAAGTTTCCGGCCGCGTCGCCGGAAACAACTGCCCAGGTCTGGTCGCCCGCCGTGGTGGTGTTGACCTGCATTACCGGCCCAGGGTCTATCCACGGCTCGGGGGCAACCCAGACCTCCGGCTGCAGGGACCCATCCGGCATCACGAGCAGATCGATGAACTCACCGGCCTCCAGGGCGACGGCATAGCTTTCCAGCTCGCCGGCCACGCCGATCTGTCCCGCGTGGGTGGTCAGCACGATGGGGAAGTCGGCCTCGATAGTGAGTGTGCCGGTGTCCGTGTCGGTGTTTGCGGCCGGGTCCGTCGCCTCAACCAGCACGCTGTACGTCCCCTCCTCCAGGGGCGGGCTGATCGTGTTATCCGCCAGCGTCCAGGTGCCGTCGCCGTTGTTGACCGCGGCGTACGTGCTGCCGTCGACGGTCACCTGAACCGTCGCGGCTGGGTGGTTAACCGCGCCCGTCAGCTCCGGCGTCCTGTCCGACGTGACCAGCGGGTCGACCGTCACCGTAAACTCCGCAGGCAGGAACCGGACCGCGTCGGCCGCCACGTGCGACGTTGTGCCGTCGGTGCGGATCGTCACGCTGCCCGTACCGGCCGTGAAGTTGTAGAGCCCAATCAGATTCCACTGACCTCCGTTTGTCGATTGGTCGACGCTGACCGTGCTGGTTCCTCCGGCATGCGTCACGTCGACCGGTACGTTTGTTGCCCAGATGTCCGCCACCGGCCACCAGAGATATACCTCGTACATGACATCCTGCGCCAGCGTCGGCGTAAATGTCACGCTCTTGGTGCCCTTGCCCTCGTTCTTGTCGTGCAGGTAGTTCGCGCCGTAGTAGTCTGGACGGTAGGTGGCGGCCTGCCAGTCCCCGGTCACCGTCGCTGATGGGTTATCCACGACCAGCTCCGCCAGCACATAGTAGTTGCCGAAGTCAACGTCTTCGACGACCTGGTCGGGGGCGAGGACGACCGTGTGGGGCAACGGGCCCCAGGAGGACTGCTTGGCGAAGACTCCCCTCAAATCCCCGTCCTGTCCGCGGCTCTCCCAGGCGATGACGAACTGGCCGGAACCAGTCATGGCCACAGAAGGCCGCGCCTGGTTGTCGTCCCAGTACGTGTTGACCCGGAACTCATCTCCGGAGGGCGTACCGTCGGCGTTGTATCTCTGGGCGAAGATACCCAAACCGAAGCTTGTCCCGTCCTGTCCCTCGCTCGTCCAGGTGATCACGAACTCACCGGAATCGCTCATGGCTACAGAAGGGTAGAACTGGTTGCTCAGCCAGTACGTGTTGACCTGGAACTCATCGCCGGCGGCCGTCCCGTCAGAATTGTATCTCTGCGCGAAGGTGCCGGCGTATTGCCCATCCTGTCCGTGGCTCATCCAGACGATGACGAACTCGCCGGAATCTCTTATGGCCACAGAAGGCGTCTCCTGCCAGCTCTGCCAGTACGTGTTGACCTGGAACTCACCACCCGCGGGCGTCCCGTCGGCGTTGTATCTCTGGGCGAAGATGCCCTTGGATTCCCCGTCCTGTCCATCGCTCGTCCAGGCGATCACGAACTGCCCGGAATCGGTCATGGCCACAGAAGGTTCGAACTGGTCGCCTTGCCAGTACGTATTGACCTGGAACTCATCCCCTAGGGGCGTCCCCGCGGAGTTGTACCTCCGAGCAAAGACGGCATAACCGTCTCCATCCTGTCCGTCGCTGTACCAGGCGATGACGAAATCACCGGAATCGCTGATGGCCACAGAAGGGCTCGTCTGCGAGCTCTGCCAGTACGTGTTGACCTGGAACTCATCTCCGGCGGGCGTCCCGTCGGCATTGTACCTCTGGGCGAAGATACCCCCGGATTCCCCATCCTGAGTCCAGCTGTACCAGGCGATCACGAACTCCCCGGAATCGCTCATGGCCATAGATTGGCCCCCCTGGCTGTCCTGCCAGTATGTGTTGACCTGGAACTCATTGCCCGCGGGCGTCCCGTCGGCGTTGTACCTCTGGGAGAAGACACCCCCGGATTGCCCATCCTGTCCTCCGTAGCTGACCCAGGCGATGACGAAATCACCGGAATCGCTCGTGGCCACCGAAGGTTCGCCTTGGCTGCCCTCCCAGTACGTGTTGACCTGGAACTCGGGGCCTTCGCCCCAGGTCGGGAAGCTCTGCGTCCAGCCGGAGTGCTGGACCTCACGGACCTCGTAGTCGCCGGGCAGCAGACCCGTGAACGAGTAGCTCCCGTCAGGGCCGGTAACGGTTGATACTTCCCCTGCGTCCAGCTCGCCGTCTTGGTCGGCGTCAAGGAATATCGTCCAGCCTCCAAGGACCGGCTCACTGGCATCCCACACTGCGTCGCCGTCGGCGTCGTACCACTTGCTACCGCGAATGGCCGTGTTCACCACCGTTACGGTGAAGGTGTCCTCCACCCACACGCCGGTCGCATCGGTGGCCCGGACCGTCACGTCGGCCGTGCCGGTTTGATCGGGCAGGTACGACAGCGTCAGATCGGTCCCGCTGATGCCGGCTGTGAGCAGGCCGGGATTGGTGTTGCCCGCCACCGACCAGATCAGGTAGTCACCGTTGGGGATGATGTCGGCATCGGTGAATACCGGCCGGAGGTCCAGGATCGTATCCGCCGCGTTATACAGGACGACCAGATCGTCCAGCGGCTGGGCCACGGCAGGCGCGTCGCTAACGGGATTGACCGTCACCGTGAAGGTGTCTTCGACGAACAACCCTCCGGAATCGGTGGCGCGGACGGTGATCTCTACCGCGCCGTTCTGGTCGGCATTGTAGGAGAGCCTCAGAAATCCGTCAGCCGAGGAGAAGCTTGTCGAGAAGAGGCTGGTGGTGTCGGCCAGTGCCGCGGCGGCTGAAAGGTAGCCCGTCACGGCGCCGGCGATGTCGGTGGCAAAGGCGTAGTCGATGTAGTTCTGGGTCTCGATGGCATCCGTGGACTGGTGGTAGTGTGGATTGTTCTGCCATTCATGCTCGATGATCAGGGCTGCATCGAAGCCCTCGGCGTCGAACGGCGCGTGGTCGCTGCGATCGGTCCACCAGCCGTTGTCGACGGCGCTGAGGCCACCGCCATACAGCCCAAAGGCATTAACCAGGTCCGATATGATCTGGCCCTGGTCGGTGCCGTCGCCGTCATAGAGCAGGACCTTGTTCTCATTGGCCCCGGCGGGGTTGTAGGCAATCATGTCGAGGTTGACCATGCCGAGGATGTTGTCGCCGCGCTGCGCGGCGGCCGAGGCGTAGGCCTCCGAGCCGTACAGGCCCTGTTCCTCCCGGTCGAAGGCGATGAAGGCCAGTGTGTTGTCGAACTCGTACTGTGAGAGGACGCGGGCGATCTCCATGACGGCGGCGGTGCCGCTGGCGTTGTCGTCGGCGCCGGGGTTGTAGGCCGAGTCGTAGTGTGCGCCGACGATGTAGATGTCGTCCGGGTTCGTGGCCCCGGCCTTGACGCCCACGACGTTGTAATACGTCTGGCTGTTGTACGAGAATGGATCGAGGCTCGTGACCAGGCCGAGATCCTGGAAATAGGTCAGGATGTTGTCCCGGGCCAGGTCGTGCTCCGGTCCGGAGCCGCGGTCGTCGCCCAGATGCGTGTACAGCAGATCCTGGTGCACGTGCGTGTAGTTGGCCTGGCTGACGCGGCCGACGGCGTCGAAAACGCCGGTGGAGACGGTGAAGGTGTATGAAAGGGAATCCCACGGCAGGTCTGCGTCGTCGAAGACGTCCGGCATGTAGATCGCCGTCTCGGGGGCGTCTTCATCGACCACGATATTGCTGATGGGAGCGACGACGACGGGCGGCGCATCGTTGACGGCGTTTACGGTGATCGTCACCGTGGCCACGTTGGAGTCGAACACGCCGTCGTTGGCCTTGTAGGTGAAGCTGTCCGGCCCGGCGTATCCGGCAAGTGGGGTGTATTCGAAGGAGCCGTCGGGGTTCAACGTGAAGGCCGCGGCATGTGTCGGCCCGGTGACGGGCACGGCCGTCAGGGGGTGGCTGTCGGGATCGGTGTCGTTGGCCAGGACGCCCGGTGCGGCTACATCGAGCGTGTCGTTTTGGTAGACGTCGTAGGCGTCGGGTGTGGCAACAGGCGCGCTGTTCGCCGCGGCGTAGCTCCATACATCCAGCGCCTCATAGACACCTACCCCGGTGCGTTCCCACCACGTTACGGATACGTCCAGATCGTCTATCTCGACGACGACATAACCGTACTCTTCCGCGTGGTATTCCTGCACCGGGTTCATGCCGCTGTTGTTGCCGTCGTAGGGCGGCGACCAGCTATTTACCGGCGCCCCGGCGGTGCCGACAATGAGCTGGTGCAGGTCGTCGTCCGGATCACCGTCACCGTCGTCGATGCGGGCGCGATCGTATAAGTGATCGTGCCCGGCGAAATACGACCGACCGCCCGCGTCCGCCAGACTGGCCCAGAACGTATCCCGCTCGGACGCATAATCGTCAAGGCAGTCGCTGTGCCTCACTTTGAACGCGGGCTCGTGCCCGAAGGCGAAAACGTGCGGCGCCGTGTTCGCCGCCAATTCAGCGTCAAGCCACGTCTGGTTCACCCGGTGAGAGGTGACGTACTCATCCAGGCCCAGGATCAGCGCGTTCTCGTGAGAGACCGAGTACGTCAGGTTCCCCTCGCCCGCCGGCCCGTTCGCGGGAAGGCTGTAGGCGCCCGAGAAAACGTTGTTCCAGGCCGTCACGCCCGCAGGGCTGCCCAGATCATGGTTGCCGCGCACGGGGTAAACGCCGATGCCGGCATCGTAAACCGGCTGCATCGTGTTTCGCCACGTGAGCAGCTGACTCTCCAGGGCGGCCTGGCTGTTGTAGCCGTTGACAAGATCACCGGGCAACAGGACGAACTCGGCGCCCTGATCAATGATCTCGGTGGCCAACTCGCTGAGGATGACCGTGTTGACGCCGCTGCCGCCGCCGTCGTCGCGGCTGTCTCCCGTGACGATGAATTTCCACACGGGAACAGCGGATAATAGCAGGCGCCGCTCAAGCTGCTCGAATAAAGGGCGGCCCGCGGGATCAGTTGACGTTGTCCCACTCATGGTTGCCTCCCCATGAGAAACACTCTACCTATAAAGCCGGCATCTGTGCCCCGGCGAGAACGGGATGATTGCTGCGAAACCCGGATCCCCGACCAGGGACCCGATGATTCTAATAGCGGAAGAACCCGAAAGTCAAGCCTCAACTCAAGATAACGCCGCAGCGATTGCGGGAAGGTCTTTCGCATGCGGCCGGCGAGGGCCGCGGTGGCTTAGATGTCCCCCACGCGCAGGAAGCGAACCGCGTCGACGGCTACGTGCAGCGTCGTACCGTCCGTGCGGATCTGTCACGCTGCCCATGCCGGCTGTCGTCATCCGTCACCGTCAGGGTTATCGTGTACGTCCCCGGTGGCAGGTAGTTGGCGACGATTTCAGCGGCCGTTACAGCCTTCCTACGGCAGATTCGGCAGGATATCGTACAGGCCGCAGAGGTTGGCGAACTCCAGGGAGTCCGTAAAGCCCTTCAGCACATCCGCGTGGCTTGCGCCGCCCGCCAGGGCGGCCAGCCAGTTGGCCTTGCCGGGTGCGTCCGGCTCACGGTTGAAGAAGGCGTGGTAAGAGTCGTCCACGAACTCCTCGTTGCTCGTGTTCCGGTTCAAGTACTCCTGGCTGAATATAAAGTTGTAGGCCAGTTGCGACCCGACCAGCGACTCGTCGATCAGCCCGTCGGCCCAGTACGTCAGGCCGGGCTCGTCCGCCTCACGCTGGAGGCACTCGACGTAGAACCGGCGAACGAACAACCGCACCGTGTATCGCTGCTGGTGGGCCTCGGTGTAGGCGGTAATCTCGAATCCCTGGGCAAGGTTGGCGAACTCCTGGGAGTAGATGAACCCGTTCAGCACGCTCTGCCGGGACACGCCGTCGGCCAGCTGGGCCAGCCAGTTGGCCTTGCCCGGTGCGTCGCCCTCCCGGCCGAAGAAGGCGCCGTAGCAGTCATCCACAAACTCGGAGTCGGTCCTGTACCTCAGGAGGTACTCGGCGCTGAACATGAAGCCTTCCGCAACGTCCGAGCCCGTTCGGGTGCCCGCATTGAGGTCTGTGACCCAATTGTTCAGGCCGTCGGCGTCGGGCTCGCGCTGCAGGCACTCCTGGTAGAATCGGGTAACAAAGTCGCCTTCGTCCCCCACTGCGGCGACCGTACCTGTCGTGCTTGCCCCTTGGCTCCAGTCTTCATCGTCGTCCTGCGCCCTTGCGAAGTATGTGTTTTCTCCAATCGCAAAGCCCGCTGTCGAACCGCTCCACGTCCATCCGCCGGTCGAGCTTGTATCCTCCCCGAGAAGCGTATCGGTTCCCATGTCGAGCGTCCCGTTGCCGTTGGCATCCCAGTAAAACTCCACCTTCGCCACCGTCCCGTCCGGATCGGCAACGCTGTTTGCCGTCAGCGCCAGCGTATCGCCGTGCGTCAGCGGATCGGGACTGTCGCTCAGCGATCCAATGGTCGGCATATCGACCGCCGTGACCATCCCGGTCGCGCCTGCCGCGTCGCCCCAGGTCGCGTCGTTGTCCTGCGCCCTGGCGAAATACATGTTCGAGCCGGTTGCGAAGGCCGCCGTTGATCCGCTCCACGTCCACCCGCCGCTGGAACTGGTATCCTCGCCGAGAAGTGTGTCGGTTTCCACGTCGAGTGTGAGGTTGCTGTTGGCATCCCGATAAAACTCCACCTTCGCCACTGTGCCGTCCAAATCGGCAACGCTGGTGGCCGTCAGTGTCAGCGTATCACCCCGCGTTACCGGATCGGGGCTATCGCTCAGGGATCCGATCATTGGGGCCTGGTTAAGCCCGTACAGGATGCTGACGTCGAAGGACCAGGAGTTTGTCACGGCGAGGTCCGGGCGGCCGTCGGCGTTGAAATCAGCCGAAACAATCCCGTAGGGGAGATTCCCCGCAGGAAAGTCCGCTCGGGCGTCGAAGGTCCCGTCGGCTTGGCCGTAGAGGATGCTGACGTCGTCGGCATTGCTGTTCGCGATGGCCAGGTCCGCGCGGCCATTGGCGTCGAAATCAGCCGAAACAATCCCGCAGGGGAGATCCCCCACAGGAAAGTCCGCTCGGCCGTCGAAGGTCCCGTCGGCCTGGCCGTAGAGGATGCTGACGTCGTCATCGTACGAGTTTGTCACGGCCAGGTCTGGGCGTCCATCGGCGTTGAAGTCGCCGGAAACGATTTCCTGGGGGACATACCCGACAGCAAAGTCCGTCCGTCCTGCGAAGGTCCCGTCGGCCTGGCCGTAGAGGATGGTCACGTCGTCGTCCCCCTCGTTCACCACGGCAAGGTCCGGCCGGCCGTCGGCGTTGAAATCGCCGGAAACGATTCCCTGGGGGTGAATCCCGACATCAAAATCCGCCCGGCCGGCGAAGGTCCCATCGGCCTGGCCGTAGAGGATGCTGACGTCGCCGTCAACCCAATTCGTCACAGCCAGGTCGGGGCGGTCGTCGGCGTTGAAGTCGCCGGAAAAAATTCCATGGGGGACATTCCCGACAGCAAAGTCCGTCCGCCCCCCAAAACTCCCGTCGGCCTGGCCGTAGAGGATGCTGACGTCGTCGTCCCACCAGTTTGTCACGGCCAGGTCCGGTCGGCCGTCGGCGTTGAAGTCGCCGGAAACGATTCCATGGGGCAGCCTCCCGACATCCAAATCCGCTCGCCCCGCAAAGGTCCCGTCGGCCTGGCCGTAGAGGATGCTGACGTCGGTGACATCGATATCGGAGTTTGTCACGGCCAGGTCCGGACGGCCGTCGGCGTTGAAATCCGCGGAAACGATTTCCTTGGGGAAATCGCCGACAGGAAAGTCCACCGGGTCAGTGAAAGCGGCCCCGTCCAGCAGCAGCCGCGGTTCGAGGTTCTCAAAGACGGGTGGCCAGAACTGCCAACGGAGTTCCCCTGAGGGTTCCTTACGGCCCGTCAACCTGCCCCAAATGCTCATTGTGCCACCCTTATTGCCGCCTGGAGCTAACCGGCTGCGCAAAAACACATCAAGCCGTGTAGAACTAACCGATGCGTACGGCGCGGGAGCGCTCTGCCCGAATACAACAACACTGCCCCGTCCCATATAATGGTACCCTGAAGCCGGTGAAAGTCAAGAAGCAATCTAGGAATTCTGGAAATCCCCGGCCACCGGAATTCGGGCGTTACAGCCTTCCTACGCCAGATTCGGGAGGATATCGTACAGGCCGCAGAGGTTGGCGAACTCCAGGGAGTCCGTAAAGCCCTTGAGCACATCCACTCGGCTTGCGCCACCCGCCAGGGCGGCCAGCCAGTTGGCCTTGCCGGGTGCGTCCGGATCGCGGTTGAAAAAGGCGTGGTAGGAGTCGTCCACAAACTCCGAGTTCGTCCTGTTCCTCAGGAGGTACTCGGGGCTGAACGTGAAGTTCCACGCCAGTTGCGACCCGACCAGCGACCCGTCGATCAGCCCGTCGGCCCAGTACGTCAGGCCGGGCTCGTCCGCCTCGCGCTCCAGGCATTCGACGTAGAACCGGCGAATGAACAACCGCACCGTGTATCGCTGCTGGTGGGCCTCGGTGTAGGCGATAATGCCGAATCCCTGGGCAAGATTGTCGAACTCCAGGGAGTAGAGGAACCCGTTCAGCACGCTCTGCCGCGACACGCCCCGCCCCAGGTCACCCAGCCAGTTGGCCTTACCCGGCGCGTCGGGCTCACGGTCGAAGAAGGCGTGGTAAGAGTCGTCCACAAACTCCGAGTCGGTCCTGAACCTGAGGAGGTACTCTTGGCTGAACATGAAGCCAAAGGCCACATCCGCGCCGGTCCGCGTACCAGCCACCAGGTAGTCCACCCAGTTGTTCAGCCCGTCGGGGTCGGGCTGCCGGCCGAGGCACTCAACATAGAACCGCGTGACGAAAGCTTGCAATGACGTGCTGCTCACAACATCGATGCGTGCATTGACAGCCCTTCCTGAGGTCAGGCTCCCGTCCCAAGCGGTCACCGTAAAAGCATCCAGTGTGCCCTGGACGTCGGTCGGAGGATGCCACACCAAGCTCTCCCCCTGGGCCAACAGTGTCCATCCGGCAATGACCGACACCCCATCCTTCGTCAGCGTCCCAGCCCCAACCGACTCGATCCGGAACCAGATTGTGTCACCGTCGACGTCCCCAGCATCGGATGCCGCCAGCAAATCCTCGTACCGAACCGAAAACTCTTCGTTCTTCCGAGCGCCTTGGAGCGTTGCAAGCGATGTCAGCGTCGGCGCGTGGTTTGTATCGAACGGCATATCCTCGATTTCGCCAAACGGGCCGGGCGGCGGTGCGCTCGGAGCTGAGGGCCGAGCCCGGACCAAGTCGGCATCACGGCCCGTGGTTTCCTCTACCCAGTCAAGGATCTCTTCGAAGTAACGCTCATGTACCCCGGATAGATTCTGTCCCATGATGCTGTTGTCGTCGACGAATCCTGTGACAGGGTCAGTGGCCCCGCCGGAGTATTCGTCGTAAAGGCCTATCATATGTCCGGCTTCGTGGGCGGCGATTTCATCGTGGTAACTGTTCTCCCAGCCCGCTGGATGATCCGTGTACCAGTTGAGTATGTTCGTCCGCCCGGTGCCATTGTGGACGTCGACCACATAGTCACCGTCGGTGCTGACGAATCTGCAGTCAACAACTATGGGCAGTCGGGTGTCACCATCGACAATGTCATACTTGTGAGACCAGATCGTTTCGATCCCGTTTTCCCATTGGGTCCTGAGGGTCTGGCCTGGATCATCCCCGTCCAATTGAATGTTCAACACAATCAGGACTTCGGTATTCTCGATAAGACTTACGTCGAAGCCGTAGGACCAACCGTATTGCCCTGAGGCCCGCCATCCGTCGATTGTTCCCGTTCTCGTTGTGGGTTCAGGAAGGTCGATATGAATACCACGAGCGGAGGACCACCACACATTGTTGTCATCATTGGACTCCTCGACAACTCCCCCGCCGTCAACTTGGACACCCAGATAGTAATCCCCTACTGCGGTTCCCTCCGGAATGACAGCACCCCAATTGTAGGAACGGGTTCCTCCCGCACTCAGGCCGCCATCAACGGCTTGAGTGTGGAGGACTACATCGTCGGCATTTCCCCACACAGTGTCTAGAGACAAACGGACTTCCAGGTCATAGGCAGAAGAGACGGGCACATCGCCGCCTCCCGGGAGGTTTACTTCGATCACGGTAATCGAAAGCGGATCACCGTCGGAACTGTAGCTTCCGGCCGCGTAAGAGACGCCATGGATCGCCAGATCCGGCTTGGTTTCGGGCGCCGCGACCGTCGTGAAGTCTCTGTAGTCAGACCAGTCACTCCACTTTCCGCGGCTGTCCCGATGACGCATACGCCAGTAGTACGTGCTCGAATAGGACAACGTGCCGGAAGGAACAGCCTCGCTTGTCTTGCTCGAGTCCGTGTCGGTATGGTCCCACACCAGGCTGCCGGAGCTGAAGCCGCCGCTGGTGGCAAGCTGCCACCGTGTTGCGGCGTGGGTGTCTTGGCTGTCGGAGTCGGAGAAGCCGGACGAATACAGCCTCGGTGTAAGACCTACGCTCGACGCACCATCCGATGGGAATCTAGCATTTGGCTTGTCCGGCTTGGCGTTAGGGGCAGGCGCTGTCGTGAAGTGGCCCCAGTTGCCGGCTACGCCATTACGCCCATAGCTGCCCCAGTTGCCGGCGATGTCGCGTACACGCACTTGCCAGCCCCAAGCCTTGTAGCCTAGCGCAGGCGAGACAGTCCATTGCGAAGAGGTGGTCTCCGGGGAAGTCCTACTGTCCAGCCAAGGGAAACCGTCTTCCCGGACATAAGCCTGGTACTTCCAAGCCCCCGAGACGCTGCCCCAGTCAAGTGTCGGAGTAGCGTCCTCCGTCGTCGAGCCCTCCGAAGGACTTACGAAAGTCGGCGGCAGGGGCGCCACCGTGTCAATCGTGAATCGAACGCTTGAAACCGAACTCAGATTGCCCGCATTGTCCTTGGCTCGAACATAGAGATAGCGCGTCCCCTGTGGGATAGCCGGATCAAGCCAGCCCGGAGTCCAACTGTTCGTCGCC
>SDBT01000318.1_pt1 | contig 73905 bp, 51 predicted proteins | sample 2277101 | NCBI WGS metagenome assembly SDBT01 (sample SAMN10404973, study PRJNA504765) | marine sediment metagenome | isolation source: marine sediment core GS10_PC15, 103 cmbsf | place: Arctic Ocean: Southern Knipovich Ridge | collected 2010
AAAACCGGTTAAAAATCAACCGCTTATCTCCACAGCTAGCTGTGGAGATAAGCCAACATAAACCAAAGAAAGTGTTACCCATGTAGTTGGTACAATCTGTTACCCATGTTTCGGTTGACACATGGTACTAAAAACTAAAAATTCAAAACTATTCCTATCCTGTCAGGAAAGGGAAATCATGACCGTATCTGAAAAACAATTATTAGCCAACAAAAAAAATGCATCAAAGTCAACCGGCCCAAAAACAGAAGAGGGCAAATCAATCTCCTCAAAAAACGCGTTAACGCACGGCTTGCGTGCTCAGCAAATCGTTATCGAAGGTGAGAGCCAGGAAGAGTTCGACGATTTTCGTGAACTGCTTATCGATCATCTATCTCCCGATGGCCCGCTTGAAATGTTGCTTGTTGACCGTATTGCTGCCAGTTCATGGCGCCTGCGCCGAACCGGCCATCTTGAGGCCCAGATCTTTGACGAGATGCGTAACAGTTTAGCTGCCGTGCGAAACAAAAACTCAAAAGATTTGTTTATGGTGCCACTTAACAACGATGATACGGTTTTTTCATATCGTAGCCGGTTTAGTTCTTTCCAGGAGGCCAGGTCAGCCTGGGATGCCACCGAAGATGGTATCGCTTGCGCTGAGGGTTGTTTATCGGACGATCCTTCCGGACATAGTTCATTTTACAGATTCTTAAAAGATAATCGAATCTCCGACACGGATATTTTGGAACCTCGGCCCGGCGATATAGTTGAGGCTATATCAAATCTCAAAAAAAAGCACGAAAACCAGCCGGAACTTTTTTATAAACTGTCAGAGTTGGAAGAAACTTATAAGTCTATTGCCAAACATCAATTTGTACATATCTCTGCGCTAAGGCTGTACCTGCTGGATATTCGTGGGCTTATTCATACATCGAACGAACTTACCGATGAATATGGCCCTGTCCTTGATGAGGCTATCGAAGATATATCGTCTATTGAGATGGATATTAATCAGCAATTGCGGCCCAATCTTGGCCAGGCCGTCTCCTGCGATTTCAAGGGTTCGGATGTACTTACCAGGTTCATTCGCTACGAATCACAGATTCAGCGGGGCCTTTTCAAAGCGATCCACGAGCTCAATCGCCTCCAGGCAAGTCGTCAGGGCCGGCGGACCATCGCTCCCATTGCCATAGATATTGATGTTTCGAGTGGATCTTCTCCATAAAATGACCAGGAAAAACAAAAATTACCAAACGAACCCATTTTAAGGTAGCTTTTGATGTTGGCAATATATACTGATACCAGTTAAAAATTCTTGTTTATCCGTGGGCAACCACTGTTACGATAAAGGTTTACAGTTTTACATGCGGCCCCGATACATCGGGATTAGCCCTGAAGGGTATAGCTTCTCTTGCATCGCTTGTGTTAAGTAGTTTTTTAAATCTGAAATTTGACCGGGATTTTATCCTGTTTTTCCTGTCAGATACGGGTAATCTGCGACTAAATATTTTTGTATTTGGCTAATTGGCGAAAAGGGCCATTCTGGAGCTAATTTCACCTTAATTATGCGATCAGGTTGGCTTCTTTAACAAATAATTCGCTTTTATTAGCGTTCATTCGTGGTTCTGTATCCTGACCTCTGAAATCTGTTTATCCGCGGTTAAGTTTTTTGGGTTGTGACTTTTGCGATCCCTGCGTTCTTTTGTGGTGAATATTCTTTCTGAAATCTAAATTTTTTTTGCTTTTTACCTGTTTTATTTGTACTGTTTAAGTGGAAGGTTTCTAATTGTAGGAGCTTAGTCTCTTAAAAGTGAAATTGTGCGCAAAATGGCAACAAAATGTTAAATATCCGTTTTTGTTTTGAAAATTGGGATTTTGGGTGACTTGTGCCTTAGGTATTAGATATTGTTTAGGATTTAGATATTAGAGTTTAGTATTTCCAGTTTATCTGGGTTAGGAGCTTAGGGGAACATGAAAACTAACACAAAAAACTCGATGAACACGATTCCCTCGGGTTCTGTTCTATTGGGCAAACGAGTACATACTATCTCCATATTTTATCTATTAGCCATCATTACCATACTAATGTCAGGTACAAGCTGGGGGGCTAATGAGTGGCGGGTGGTGATCACAAGAAGTCAGAGCGAATATGATGCTGGTACGATACCTGGCGAAACTATGCAATTTCCGCACAGCATGGTCAGAAGTTACTCTGAACCTGACTATATTTATTGGGCGCATGATTGTGGACAAGGGTGGCGGAGTACCGACGGCGGTGACACGTGGGAAAGGTTTTTAGCCAAGGGGTTAGGTTCTGTTTATGGGCAATCAATTGAAGTTGATCCTGCTAATCCTGATATAGTTTTTATTACTATAGACAATTTATGGGATTCGTCAGCTTCAAAATTTCAGGGTATATATAAATCAACTGACTCGGGTGATAATTGGACACTTGTTCAATATGTGGACTGGGCTGAAAATAACAGATGGTATAAGCATAACATAGCTTATTCTTTAAACTCCATTTCAGAAGGAGAAGCAAAGATATGGTACACTGCCTTTGCAGGAACGGGTTTGTATAAGTCAACGGACGGTGGAAATAATTGGATTATGACGAACGCAAACCTTTCCGCACATGCTCCAATTTATGCTCTTCGTGTTCATCCAGCAAACAGCAATATAATATATCTTGGGTCAAAAGAGGGCTTATATGTAAGTACTGACGGTGGAAGTACGCTAAATTCTTTAGGCAACCTTCCCTCGGGTCATGTCACTACAATTCAGATTAATCTTACTAACCCTGATGTTATATATGCGGCGGTAAAAGATAGAGGAGCCTATAAATCAACTAACGGAGGAAGCACCTTTTCGGCTTTAAAAACGGCCGATAACACTGTGGGGTGTCATGTCAATCCCGGGCACCCCGATGTAATTTATTTCCTCACAAAATCTGGTATAAAGGTCAGTCAAGACGGTGGGAGCAGTTGGGACAGCCTTACCTATCATCCAAGGGAAGGGCTTGGACGGGAGGATAGCTGGGGAAGGAAAATGATTCCATGGGATGGTTTAGGAGCTATCATACCAAACCCAGAGAATGCAGGCGAAGCGGTAGGTTATGGTCAAGCGGCTTTATTTAAGACAACTAATTATACTGATTTTTATCATTCCATTAGCCGCTTCAGTGGTTATGTGTGGACGGTCAGAGATGGTGTGATGTTTGATTCGGATGACCCTGATAGGTTTGGAATATTTGGTGCGGATAAAGGATTATTTATCTCAGAAAATGCGGGGCAATCATTTGAGTTCCTAAAGACTCCTTTGCAGGACATTCTTATAGATACATGGGGTTATGCTGGAAATTCAAATGATATGAAGGCGGGTGCATTTCAACCAGGATCCGACTTTTTTGTGGGTTCAGGAGGACAAATATGGGGTTTGGGAAATATGGGGATTGTATATTCAAGTGATAATAATGGCCCTTGGCAGACGACAAATGCACCATATGGCCCTGCTGATGGCCAAGCCTATCGGAATTATTTTTATAATCCAGACAATCCCAATATATTATTTGTTTATAATCTTAAATCAACTGATGGGGGAATGACTTTTAGTAATATGGATTATTTGGTTAATAATGATCTCGAAATATATAAAATGTGCAAATCAAACCCAGATATTATTTATGCGACGAATACTGTCGGAAATAAAATTTATAGGAGTACAGATGGCGGGGAAAATTTTAGTTTATATGTAAATAAGACATCGTATGGCTATCCTACCGGCGCCGTAGCTGCTTTTAGCAACATTGTTTTCGATGTTGACCCCGTAAATGCCAATAAAATTTACACTCTATATAACGGCGACCTTGCTGTTTATGATGGAAGCAGTTGGCAATCGTTGGGTTTATTGAATTATATCAGAACCTTAGCATGCAATACTGACTTGGTCAGTCTTCAAGGACATGCAGCATATCCAGGTATAAGTGCAGTTATTGTTGATCCTAGTAATAGTTCAATAATTTATGCAACAGTCGCTCATGCAGGCGTTTCGCCTGTTTACAGAAGTACAGATGGCGGAAGTACATGGGAAGATATTTCATATAATTTGCCAAGAGCTAATTATGGAGCCGCATTTTCTATAAATCCCCATACTGGTGAAATTTTTGTTGGCAGTGGTTCAGGAACTTGGATATTTCCTCCCCCATATAATGATAGTCCTCCCATTTACACTAATTCAGTGGTAGTCAATCGAACACCTGTTAGTGAAGAACCTCAAAACGAAGAGGAAGAAGATGAAGAAGAAGATGACCATCCAGAATGATACAATAAAATTAGATTTCTTTTGCCGTTTTGAAAGTGTTCATGCCAACGCCGAATAAACGCCAAAAACCAAACAAGTTTACATTAGAGCATAACTATACTCGGATGGAGTTATGCTCTAATTTTATGCCGTCAACTCCCGGATGAAATTACACAGTTCTTGTTACGGCAGGGGGGCAAAACCCGAATAGATATCAAGCAAATAGTGCAGGATCTTGCCGATACAATCAATAACCTCAAGCCATTGGCGAAATGTAATTTTGTACATAGAAAAAGCCTGCCCCCTTATGGAGACAGGCTTTTTTAAAACAATCATTTTTCGTGGCTATTAACCGCCGAAAACTTCCATATTTGCGATCCTGCTTGCAACGAATGCTGCAATGTCATCGTTTGCTGATACGCCTTCGCCATATTTATCCAAAACGAACGCTACTGAGTCACCTACAGGAGCACCCAGTTCAGTATCCAAAACCGCAACATACAAAACGAAAGCATCAATATATTCTGCTACGGATGAGGCATACTGAGCGCCTTGAGAGGCATCCACCAGTGCCATAGTCATCGATGTTTGCATTTCCGGAGTGAACGGTGCACCAGGTGATGCCTGTGCATTGAACGCCGCAAGCATAGCAGCCATTCTTGACCCATCTTCATCCCTTAATATATTAGATGCATCCACCAGGCTCTCACAAGCCTCGCAAGGCTGTATGTTCGGATTAAGAGCAAGAGCGTTGCCTATAGCGATCTGAATAGTATCACTGTTTATTCCAAGTTCCATAGCTGCCGCAATGGTCAACTCAGGACAACCCTCTATCCTCGGGATCCGGAACGGTATAGGTGCAGCAACAGGGTCGATCTCTGGATCACAGTCACAGGGCGGACAATCAGGACACAAAGCACTGCCGCTGCCATCAATGATTAAAGTGCCATCGGGCCCAATTTCCATTACTGCCCCGTCAGTAGCCAGGCAATAACCATCACCTCTTTCACTTATTACTGTAGTTACCATACCCTCAGTTTTTGACACCTTTATGGAAGCATCTACGCCTGTCACATCAACATCTTTGCCGAAAACCTGAGTAGTAGCAGTACCCAAACGACCAAGAATCTCTGAATCTATTGAAGCCACGCCAAAAGCTTCTTCGCCCTTGCGCTGGCTGGATACTAAAACACTGCCGTTATGGGAGATAACGGTAGTAGTGGCTTCCGATAAAGAAGAACTATACGGCATGGAAAACAACGCAGAAATAGAGCCGTTACCGTTGTTATTTGTTGCAACATTTGCACCAGCCAAGGACTTTATGAAGGCGTGGCTTTTTGCTGCAAATCCTGGCATATCAAAAGCCTCATCGCCTATGTCGGCTATCACCTGGACATCATCGTTGGCACAAAGCAAGACACTGGCTGTGTTCTCTTCGCCATTTATAGCCTCAGCACTTATTGAAGCGGAAGTTGTCTCAGCGGTTTCACTGTTGGCTCTCACTGTGATCGAGCCTTTTGCACCAATCTCGACACTAGCGGTGTGATTTTGAGGACCGGCTACCATAGAACCAGCCATAGCTTGTATTGACGCATAGCTGTCATATGCCCAATCAACATCACTGTTGTACGTCCCTTCAGCTTCTACCGTAACATCATCGGCACAAATCAAAATATTGGCGGTATTCTCAGGGCCCCCTCCAGCGTAAGCTGTTATTGAAGCCATGTCGCCGTATGGGTCTCTTGCTATTACATTAAGATCGCCGAAACCGAGTCCATCTTCGGCTCTACGTTGATTAACTTTAATAGTAGCTTCTGAATTAAATTCTCCGTCTCCATAGGCACCTCGAGCGTGGGCCACTACATCAGTTGTTACCGCAATATCGCTGCCAGCCTCAATATCAATGGAGGCAACCACCACATTAGGAGAGCATGGGTCATAATTGTCATAGTCTGGGACGGCAATTACAACTACTGATTCCTGCCCGTCGCCATCTATGGTAACTGTACCTTTTGCATCCATTATTAAACTCGCACTACCGGCACCTTGGACATGTATATATGCACTCGACCATATGTCACCAGCCGCGAGAACCACCTGTGCAGGGTTTTCAGGGCCACCGGGTCCAATAGCGCCCCCATCCACATTGATCCCGCCGGCGTTTCCAACTTGATAAAGGTCTCCACCAGATTCCCAATCAGGTCCCATCGTAACTTCAACACCAACAACGCCGTCGGTGTCACTTATAATAACGCTATTGCCCGCAGCCATAACAACACATTCATCAGCCAGCAGAGTTCCATTATTAATAACCTGCCTGCCAATAAGATAGATACGCTCGGCAGTGAAGTTACTGGCATTGTTCGTTACGATTCCATCAAACGCAGGATCCTCAGTAAATACCATATCCCCGCCGGCAACGACATCGCTAAAAGCATCATCTGACATATTCAGGCTTGAAGCAACTAGCTGATTAACATTGAAACTTGCATTGGGACCTAAGACAACTCCAGCAGGATTGATAACAAAGACCCTGCCATCAGCACCAAGAGTACCCATAATACCTGTTGCACCTGCACCGGTTACTCTGTTTAATACTGAGTTGCCAGCACCGCCCTGGTGGAACTGAACTTCCATGGCAGAACCAATGTCAAAATTTTCCCAGTTAATAATCGCCCCATCGGCAGCATTTATGTCAAGGTCAGCGGCTCCAGCTACAATGCCATACCCAGACCCAGAATCTCCGCTGGGAAGTGCCCCAGCTAGCGGGTTTGGATCTGCCATTGCGATCTTTACCGGCAGGATGAATGCCATACAAAAGATCATCCAGCAGCATACGATCTGCCTGAAATAATACTTCTTCGCGATTCTTTTAATTTTAACCATAGTTCTAACTCCCCGTTTTCACATAATTATAATTAAAAACAGAACACATAGACAACACATAGCTTATGTGTTCTGTTTACGCTTTTCATCTTTTTCGCTATGTAATCTATGCTGTTTTCCGCTTACGCCATCCGCCAACAAAACCAACGCCTATTACTGCCAGCGTTAAAGCGCCCGGAGCTGGAATAACATTATCGATCATAACGTCAATGTTGTCTAAAACCGCAAAACCGGTATATGTCGTGTCAGTATCTGTCCACCTGAGACTGCGAATAGCTGCGCCAGGTGTCCTTGTGAGTGTAATAGGACCTGCAGGAGCGCCGGAGCCACTGCCAGCAGTCAAGGCTTGGAAAAAAGAATCTAGTTCGTTACCATTTATGTCATATGCTTTTATACTAATATTGCCAAGATTACCGCCGTAAACGAAATCAGCAAGAGAATGAACATCAAAATCAAATTCCAATTCAGCCCACTGTACACCTACTCCTGGACCGAAAATATCAAAAGAGTTTCCGGTTGCACCTCGAACAGGTACGGCATTCATTTCAGGATCACCAGGGAAGAAAAAACTGTAAGTCCCCGAAAAAGTGATGTTTCCTTCCGATGTTGGGGTAATAAAAAGACTACCCGTTGTCGGCGAATCCGCATCAAGTGTAACAAGAAGTGTCGGCACCGCATATACGCTCCCCGTACTGGCAAGGCCTATTATCACCGCCATACAGATTGTCAACTTTATCGACCCCGTTACTCTTTTAGATCCTGCTAAACTACCTCCAATTAAAGCGTTCATGAGTCCTCTCCTTAACTAAACCAAATTAATCAATTAAACTAAACGGTTTTCTCCACAACAAACAACCCAGCGATGGTAGCATAATTTGTTATTAATTGCAATATATTTTTTCTCATATTTAAAAAACCTTGCTCCTCCTTCAAATTAATATGGTTCTCCTTAAATAAAATATCTGGTGACCTGCAATGGTTGTTTTAGCTTAAGTCTTGTGGATATAAGGCTTTAGGACGGCATATGTAACGGGCTTTCACATTGTATCACAATTGCACTATTAGTCAAAACAATATTCATATTAACTGAGTTGATATTTATTGTTCGCCTTACTCAAACTGACCGAAAAAATATCCATTTTATGCGTAACGCTTTTTGCTATATGAAGTTATGCTGTTTTTGTTTTTGCATTTTCAAGCTGACCAATGGTCATCTTGGGTTGCTTTAGAAAGTTTTAGGCAACATTTTTTTAGGAAGAATAAAAAAATCGGTAGCCATCGAGCGTAAATTATGCTAATATGCCCTCAGTTTCAGATATTGTTTGCCCGTATTAAATAGAAGTGGGTTTCGTTCAAATGGAAGAATCAATTAGCAAAGTTAATCTGACTTTAGGAGATTTATTATGAAACACTATGTGAGAACGAGAGAAATGAGGTACTGCTGTTTATTATGTTGTTTTGTATTGTCTCTTGTTGTGGGAGGTCTAACAGCTGAACCTGTTGATACCGAAAAACCCACCAAAACCGCGGATCAGTTGAAACTTGAGGAGAAGCTCAAAAAAGAACAGAAGGCTTCTCCGAAAAGAGTTGCTGGTAAAATCAGCGCCGAAGAAATTGCACAACTTGATTTGCCCAAAGATACAACTCCAATGATGGCCGCAAAGGAATTGCGTATTGTTGGTAACACTTTGATAACAACTGAGGAACTGATGGCGAACATTCCCTTGATTTATAACGCTTCCGAGTTGCCTTTACTTGAAGCTGACAGCGGCGATCTTTACGATTTCAGAGTGATACACAAATTAATCGAAATGCCCGGCCAAAACCGCCAGGTTTCCAGACGAACCGTTCACCAGCTTACACGATGCCTTGTGGCAGTTTATGCCGCCAAAGGTTATTCCGGTATATATATAAAAGCACTTCAGGATGGTGCAAAATTGCAGGATGATATGTTGATTATAAAAGTTACCGAGGCTCAGTTTACTTCGGTAACTAGCAGTTATTTTACTCCAGACAATGAGGTAGCAGAAGAAGGGTATCTAAAAGATTCGTTTTTGCAGGAGTGGACACCTGTCAAAGTTGGAGAGGTTGGAAAACAGAAAGAGCTGGAGGATTTTATTAACCTGCTGAATCTGAATCCCGACAGGTATATCGCTGCAAGAGTATCAGAGGGCGCTAAACCGGAGACCCTCGCCATTGACTACCGCGTTTATGAGGCGGACCCATGGCATTGGTTTTTGCAGATAGATAACTCAGGCACCAAAGACAGGCGATATACTCCCAGAATCGGCCTTATTAATACGAACCTTACGGGCGTAGATGATAAGCTTATAACGTTTTATCAGGCACCATGGGAAAAGGGTATAGAGGATAAGTACTCCGTGTACGCCAGTTATGACCGTCCTATCATGGGACCAAAGCTGCGTCTCGAGCTCTTTGCCGGTTACAGCCAGTTTGATATACAGGGTGGCGGCGGCATTGATTTTGTAGGTAATGGTTCAATGTATGGCGGAGAACTGCGATGGAATACCTTCCAGAAGGATGATTGGTTCTATGACTTTACGACCTCTCTAAGTCACGAAAAGAGTAAGGTTTCCTCTTCGATATTTAATACAATACTCGGCTCTAAAGTTGAGATGGATCTTTGGGGCATAGGATTTGATATCCATAAACGAAGCGATATGGCGAACACACGTATTACATTTGACCGTATTCAGAGCATTGGTGGTTCCAGCCAGAGTAAGTACACTGCTGCACGAACAGGAGCGGACCGTGATTTTGTTATTTATATAACCGAGGCAAATCACAGCCAGTATCTCGATAAAGATAAGATTCAGAGGTTAACCGGTTCACTGCGATGGATAGCTCCTGACGAAAGATTGATTTCTGCCAAGATGACTACCTTCGGAGGCATGTACTCAGTCAGAGGCTACAAGGAAAGCGGGATCGTTGCAGATGGCGGTGTACTCGCATCGGTTCAATATGAATATGACCTGGTCAGGCGCGACCTGATTCAAAGTGATCTTGGGACAGAACGGGAAACAAAACCCTACCTTAGAAAACTTGCCCCGCTGTGCTTCTTTGATTACGGTAGGGCGAGGATGGAAGATAAGGTCGCTGGCGAAGAGGGTACTCAGGAATTATATTCAGTAGGTGTTGGCGGAATTATCGAGCTTGGTGACCATTTTTCCGGAGCGGTATATTATGGTTTTCCACTTGAAAAAACAACCACTACGGATACCAAAGACGGCCGCTTGAATTTCAGTTTAATGCTGACATGGTAAGGAATATATTGATGCGTTCGTTGCCGGTAAGTTGCAACCCGCATTGAAAATATGGAAATCTTCGGCGGTTAATAAATGACTGCGAAAAATGATTGTTCAAAAAAAGCCTGTCTCCATAAGGGGGCAGGCTTTTTCTAATAGCAATTGTAATTTACAATTTTGTTATTTGATGGATTTTTCAACAGGTGCATAAGCAATCAGTTTGCTTACACGAATTTCTCTGGCATCCCGTTCTAATTTTGCCAGCAACATGGCATTTCCGGTTTTCTTTACAGCAGTCAATGCTCTGTGAATCAGGTTTTCAGCCTGACTGTACTTTCCCATTATCCGGCAAACTTTTGCTTTTGTCAGCCAGCTCGAGGCTACAAGATGATGGTCGCTGCCGTAATACTTTTCCTGTGTCGCTACTGCTCGATTAATCACCGTTTCCGCTTCGGAGTATCTGCCCTGCGCGGTATATAGCTGGGCCAGGCTGCTAAGCACGGTTGCAGTATAAAGATGGTTTGGTCCATAGCTGATATTGATCAAAGACATGGCCTTTTCGTAATAGCTTTCAGCCTTTTCCAGGTCGCCCAGCGCAGTATTAAGTTTGGCAATATCAACAAAGAACGGAGCCATTGCCTTATCGTTTTCGCCGTGACTGTCGAGCATAACAATTATCGCTTTGTCGAGCACATCGGCGGCTTGGCTGTACTTGCTCTGCTGCTGATAAATGGAGCTTAAAGTTCTTAATGTATAAGCTATGTATGGATGGTTCTTGTAAAGAGTCTTTTCCTGTAGCTGCAAACCTAACACACACATTTTTTCGGCATTGACTGATTTATTCTGATTCTTATACAATGTTGCCAGATCAATAAGGCACATTGCCAGCTCAGAATTCGATGCCTCATTTTTTCTCGCCAGAGATAATGCCTGCTCTGCCAGCGGCTGTGCCTTGGTATAGTCACCATAGGCCATGTAAATCCTTGCCATTGTGCGAAGAGTTCTGGATGAGGAAAATTTCTTCCCAGCTGACAGTGATTTCCCATTGGCTATATTTGTATTCAGCATTAAGCTGAGTATCAGAACAAGAAAAATACTATTGATTTTATATCTCATTTTCATTATTTGCCCTTATTGATAGTTTTCTTAAGGTAGTCAGCACTTGATCACCTCTTAAAATATAAGAAACAAACCCTAAAACGACAAATTATCGCCAAACCTTTAGGACTAAATACTTCGTAATAAAAGAAAACTTTATCGGGCACAAATTGCTCGTTTTTCGATGATATTTTCGGACCTTACTGTTAATCAGGCCCGGAATTTTTCCAATATTTCGGCCTCAAAGACAATGAACGGGAAGGGGAAGAAAAATAGCTATTTTGTAGGAGAATATATGCCGATAGGAACCCGAATCGTTAGTTTTTGAATATCGACAAATGTGAGGTTGTCATGTACTGTTCTTGCCGTGCTAAAAAATACAGTTTTACCGCTGTTTGGATGATGATATCCGTGTTTTTAGCGGTCTGCTGCGGCCATATCCAGGCAGGTCCGAAAAAAACACCATATTTTCAGTCCGGAGCCGGTATTGCTGACCAAAGGACGGTGACGGATTCTTCGTTTATAATTGACTCTGCGTGTAGAAAAATTTTTGAAAGTGATTTTGAAGCCGCCAGGCAGATTGTTGACAGCGCAACCATTTCTGATAACCATCGTCTTGAGGCGATTAGGAAAGTCCTTGATGAATATGCAGCCATAAAAACGCATCGCAAAGAATCGCGGGATAAGATATATCGAACACAGATAAATGAGCTTGAAGAACTTCGGCAAAAAGGTTTTTCAGATGATGCTGATTACATTGATAAGATTTTTTCGGTCGTATTAAAAATATCAGAATTTGCCGACAAAAAACAAAAGCAGGATTTGCTCAAAGATCCGCTCTTAATACAAGCGGTTAAGAAAGCTAAAGCTAAGGCGGCCGAATTTGAAGCAGAGGGTAAATGGCTTGATGCGTATACAATTTGCTATAGTAAATTGATATGGCTTTATCGGGACAACGCCATCTATTCGGATCATGCCGACGAGCTTTTAAAGAAAGCCGATATTAGAACATCTCTTCAGGACAGTCCGTGCCAAACATGCGAAGATCGTCATGCCGGCATAGAAAAACAAATGTTTATTGAAGCGTCTGATGTTCTTGGTTCCGGTTATGTAAATATCATTGATTATCGTCAAATGGCAATTAAAGGAATAGAGCGATGTGAATTGCTGGTAGAAGTGATGAACAAGTTAGCCGCGGATAATGAACACAAAATAACAAATGTGCAGTATTCCGTATGGCTTGAATATCTGGAGGAAATTGCAGAGGAGATAGAACAATTACGAACAGATGTGGATAAAGATGAATTTATAGATATTTTTAACAGTGTATTGGCGATAAATGAATCTTATCGTATGGGCGAGGCCTTGCCGGCAGAATTGTTAATTGCGCAGTTTTCAAAAGGAGCCATGTCCGGCCTTGACCCATATACAACTATCTACTGGCCAAGCCAGGTAAAAGATTTTGAAAAATCAATAACGAATCAGTTTTCCGGCATTGGTATAAAATTTTCAAAAAAGGACGGTTTGGTAAAAATAGTAAACGTATTACCTGACACGCCGGCACACAAATCCGGTCTTCAGTCAGGAGATACTATAATTGCGGTTAGTGATGTTGAAACGAAAGACATTTCTTCTGACTGTGTAACCAAGAAAATTACCGGCCCCGAGGGCACTGAGGTAAAGTTGACAATAAAGCGTTCTGGCCAGGACAAAGCTCGTGATATTACTCTTGCCAGAGCCAGAATAACTGTCCCATCGGTTCATGGGTGGCAGCAGTTCGAAACAGGTAAATGGCGGTATATGATCGATGGTACCAACAAAATAGGTTATATTCGCATCAGTGGTTTTAATTCAAGAACAGCAGATGATTTTGAAAATGTACTTTCCCGGCTCGAAGCAGACAGATTAAGGGGGTTGATTTTAGATTTACGGTCCAATCCCGGCGGACTTCTGGATGCTGCCGTTGAAATAGCGGATAAGTTTATCGCTGAGGGACTAATACTTAGAACTCAGCCGCGGTTTGGGATGGCAAAATATATATCGGCCAACTATGCCGGCACTCACGACGATTATCCTATAGTAGTACTTATCAATCAATATACAGCAAGTTCTTCAGAAATTTTGGCTGGAGTATTGCAGGACCGCAAATATAACAGGGCAATTTTGGTGGGTGAAAAAAGCTATGGCAAGGGCAGTGTGCAATCAATAACCAGTCATTGCGGTAATGGAGCAAAGCTAAAATATACTATAGCATATTATCACATGCCTTCCGGCCGGAGAGTTGAAAGCCGTTACCTAATGGAAAACGCGGGAAGGACAGACTGGGGTATATTACCGAGCGTCAATGTGGAGTTGCAAAGCAACGAGTTGCAGGAAATAGCCAAAGTCCAGAGGTTAAATGAGTCTGTGGTGACAACTGGCCGCGACGATGCAGTAGGAGATGTGAACCGGTATTCGAGCCAGGAAACAATAGATTCGGACCCACAGATGGCAATAGGGTTATTGGTATTGAAAAGCAAAATGATACAAACTGATGTAAAACAGATTCAACACTCGCATATATCTCAACTTTGAAGTAATGCTGTTACCAGTGCCTCAGTTCGCCGGTCAGTTCTTCGACGAGGTCTTTCATTGTAACTATACCGGTTATTTTTCTTTTTCGAGTGCTGTCGGCGGCAACAAGGACTATTTTCTCACTATGTTTTATCATTGAATTAATTGCATCAATGACCGGCATTGATGAGGCTAACCTGGAAATCGGTTTAACAAAATCCTTTAGATCATCGCAGTCGCTCCCGTCGGTAAGAACCTCATAAACATTGACAAAACCAATTACAGTATCCGGACTCATCTGATAGACAGGCAGCCTTGTATATGGCCAGTCGGACAGTTTTGCCAGCAGCTCGGCAGGGGGGGTGTTCACATCGACCATACGGACAGATGCTGCAGGAGTCTTTGCCGAGGCGAGGGTTATTTTGTCGATATTGACCAGTCGGTGCATTATATCGTTCTGCACGGATGAGAGCAGCCCTTCTTCGCGGCTCTCACGGATAATCTGTCTGAAGCTGTCCTTCTCGCCGGCAGGGGCGCTGTCAGCCGGCAGGGAGAAAACAAATGCAAAGAATCGCGATGTGTACCTTAGGAATGCAACCAGGCCGGAATATGTAAAAAGTTTGTGAAAAAACCACAGAACCGCTCCGAACCGCGGCATTAGCGAATCAGCTCGATAGTAATAAAGGTTCTTTGGGATTACTTCGGAAAAAACGAAGAGAACCGGTGACACAATGACCGTTGCAAGCAATTCAGCACTTCCAGCAGGGCCAGCCAGCAGAATTGCCGTTACAGTCGCTGTTACAAGATAATGGACGAGATTGTTTCCTATGAGCATCGAAAATACCAGCCCGTTGCTGTCGTCCATAATCTTTCCGAGCAGGGCGTATGAAGGGCGCTTCTGTTCGATGCCTACCCTTAGAGCGAACCGGCTGAGGCGGTATATACCGGTTTCCGAACCGGAGAAGAACCCGCCAAGGGCCACAAGAAAAACACAAAACAGAATTTGTAAAGCCAGTAACATTATTATGGTGTCCGCAGTAAAAGTGACAATGTTTCGATCCGGCGGTTGCTGACCTTCTCCACTGTAATCGTAAGGTTCTTCAATTGAACGGTATCTCCGGATGCCGGTATCCTGCCGAGAAGGGCGGTGGTCAGGCCCCCAACGGTTGTCAGCCTGCTGTGGGTAGAGTCTATACCGAATGCGTCGGCCCAGTCATGTGCCGGCAGGTTCCCGCCAAGACGGTATTCGAGCGGACCGATCTGTTCAATGGAACAGCTCTGGCTGTTTTGTTCTATCGGACCGATTAGCTGGGACGCAATATCTTCGAGCGAAACGAGACCGGCAATCCCGCCGTACTCATCGACGACAATTGCGGTGTCTGTGCCGCTACCGCGGAAAAACTCAAGCAGGGACTCAACGCTTTTCTGCTCAGGAACGAAATTCACCTTCACAAGAAGTTCGCCAATCTCAGAGTCAGGATTAAGGAGCAGGTCGCGGTGGCCGAGCAAGCCGGAAATGTTATCAATCTCGTCGTCATAAATGGGTATTTTTGTAAGATTGTTTTCAATCATAATACGGCTGATTTTGTCGCCGGCGGTATTGCTCTCACAAGCCGTCATATCGACTCTCGGCTTCATAACATTTCGCACCTTCAGAAGACCGAGTTCAACGACCTCGCCGAGAAGCTGGTTTTCGTTATCGCTGAGGATACCTCCCTGGCGTGATGATTCGATGAGCCTTTTGAATTGGGCGGCAGTTACCGCAGGCGCCGCTTTGCTGTGTCTCTGCTGCCAGAAAAGCAGCCGCAGGGCAGGTTCGGTAACGAAAAAGTCAATAACGCCCAGAAGTGCTGAAAACATACGAACGGTTACCATGCACATTGGCGAGGCGATTGCGGCGAATGACTTTGAGTTTGAATATGCAAGCGATTTCGGTATCATCTCGCCGAACAGCAGCAGGGCGGTGAATGAAATAACAGCGGCAGCTGCACCCGCCACCGGACCGGACGAGGAGCCGAACTTTACCGACAGCACGCTGGCAAGGGCGAAATACATAACATTGACTGCCATATTACCGAAGAGCAGACAGCTTAAAAGTCGTTTGGGTTTTCGCAGCAGTTTAGCCGCCATCTTTTGCAGCTTGTTGTCAGAACGGGCGAACTTCTTTTTCTGCCTGCGGGAAAGATTGGAAAACGCTGTTTCACTGCCCGACATAAACGCTGAAATCACGCAAAGGATCAGCATCGGAATAATTCGTCCAAAATGTTCAAAAAAAACGGCCACTTCAATCCTTAGCGTCGCTTTTTGGAATGGTAAGTGTAAACACGCTTCCTGTCGAGGGGTCCGACTGGACGGTTATTTTACCGTTGTGGGCATCGACAATTTTTCTGCAAAAGGCAAGCCCAAGTCCTGTGCCGGGCCGGCTGGCTTGCGATTGTTCGGTTTTGGTAGTGAAGAAAGGCTCGAAGATATTCTCAAGATTTTCCTGTTCAACACCACAACCGGTATCGGCAACTTCGATCGTAACATTATCGTAGTCGCTCGCCGCTGAGATTGATAAAAGACCGCCGCCGCCCAGCATAGCCTCGCGGGCATTGAGAATAAGGTTCATCAGTATCTGCTGAATACAGATACCCTGTCCGAAAACTATGATGTCGCCATCGATTTGTATATTCAATTTTATATTATCTTTGCTAAGGTCCCTGCCGAGGCAGTCGAATATTTCATCGATAAGTTCTTTTAGATTATGTTCAGATTTATCATCGAACTGGCCGGAAGCGATATTGAGCATACTCTTGAGAATTTTGCCGGCACGTGCTGAGTTTTTCGCGGTTTTTTCAAGAGCCTTTGCAGCCAGGCTTTTATCATCGGGATTGTTAATTGCCAACTGGGCGTAATTTACCAGCGGTGTGAGGATATTGTTCATTTCGTGGGCGATCATCGCTGAGACCATGCCGATATTGGCCAGGCCCTGTAATCTGCTGATTTGGGATTTCAATTGGTCGTTTAATAACCGCTGGTTGTTCAGATTCTTATGCAGCGAGTAGCGTTTTTCAAGTATTTCCGCCATTAAAGCTCCATCATAATTATCCGCGTTCGGCAGTGATTGTTTTTTCTAAAAAGTCTTTGTTTTCCGAACAAAATTGGCTAAAATTATGGGATAATATAGTATTATAACAGTTTATCGACATTGCAGGCGGTTTTTCTTGAACTATGCGGGATATTTTAGATGAACTTGTTTTGTTGCTCGAACAGAATGGCATTACCGTTCGCTGTGAGGCTGATTCCGGGGCGGGGTTATGCGTAATTAAGGGCAGGACGGTCGTTTTTATAGACAACTCGGCCCCGACAGCGGAGATGGCGGAAATCTGCGGCAGGGCGGTATGTGAGAATATGGATATTGAAAACATCTATATTAAGCCGAAAATACGGGAATTTCTTGAAAAATACTGCATCCAAACGGACTAAAGGCCGCGCCCACGGCAAAATGGCATTTGACAGCAGCAGGGGAGTAGCGTAAAATTGAGGCCGTTATTATTGATTATTGAAAGAGAAACGAATGGGACAGAGCGAGTCAAAACCTGTAGTGCTGGTGGTTGATGATAATTCGCAGAACCTTGAACTTCTGCTTGCCTATCTGGAAGAGATTGACTGCACTACGGACTCAGCCGCTGATGGTGCAGAGGCAATGGATGTTATTCGCAAGAGACCGCCGGATTTGGTACTTCTGGATGTGATGATGCCGAAAATGAGCGGCTTTGAAGTATGCAGAAGGATGAAAAACGACTCCGATACTGCCGATATTCCGGTTATTATGGTTACCGCTCTTAACGAACTGGGTGATATCGAAAGGGCGATTGATTCGGGAACCGATGATTTCCTGAGCAAACCGATAAATAAATGGGAGCTCCTGACGCGGGTAAAAACCATGCTCAAACTCAAACACCTATCCGATAAACTCGAACGGACACTTGCTTATCTGAGCGAAATGGAATCCCAGACACAAATCAAAAGTACTCAATAGAAGCGGAAGCCTACCAACAGCGGGTCCGATAATGTTTCGGGCCAGTCTTGTAAAACTACAACAACCCCTACATCCATTACAACAGCCAAATCCGCTGGGCAAATATGGCTTACCAGCCTCGAATTGGTCAAAAGCATATTAAGCCGAACCTGCCTGTTGTCGATACATTTTATGCCGTAACTGTAAGCCTGAGACAAGTTGCGTAAATCAGACTGATGTTTTTGTATGGCGGGACAGGGTACTATGAGTAAGCTCTTGGAAATATTTGGCAGGGCGATAACGGTCAACACGGCTGACCTGATCTGGCACTGGTTAAATGCTGTTAAAATAAATGATACCGAAGAGGCGATTGCACAATTAGATGATTTCGAGGAGGTTATTGATTTGCTGGGCAATATCGAACTTGATAAGGCCCAGGAGAAACTTCAGTTTTACCTTTTCGAGAATCCCGAATGTGTAAAAGGCCGAATGGCAGCTGCGGCGATATGCCTGCATCGCAACGACATCAACGGCGCCATTGAACAGCTCCAGTCCATCTATATGCGCCAGCCCAGCAACACAATGGCATTGTATGCGCTCGGATACTGCTATGAACGGATAGGCCATCAGGCCCAGGCTATTGAATTTTATCAGGATTGTATGAAGTTCAAGAACCACTTGCAGCTGCCAAGGCAGCGAATGGCAGCGATATATTTCAAGAACGGAAGGGTCGATAAGGCACTTTGCGAATACGAGATGTTCACCACCGAACATCCGGAAGATATTACTTCGATTGGTCTGCTTGGACATTTATATATCGTCGAAAAGCAATACGAAAAGGCAATCGATACCTTCAATACCGCAATAGTTGCCCATCCGGATAACTTCCACGATGACAGCCATAGCGGGAAGATCGAGCAGCTTATCGCTGCCGAACAATTTGAAGAGGCTATTGAACATATTCAGTGGATGATGGATAAGATGGGTCCGCTGCCGGATATCGAGGTGCAGATGGCCGATGTTCTCAGTCGATGGGGAAGGGCGGCAGAAGCGATTGCGCACTACGAAAATGCGCTGCGAATTCAGCCGAATTACCTCGAAGCAACTATTAAGCTGGGCACGCACTATCTGCGGCTGCAGCGGCTTAGTCTGGCAGCAGAGCAGTTCAACAGGGCGATTGAAATAAATGACGAAATCGTTGATGCGTATGTCGGTCTGGCAACCGCTCAGCACCTGACCGGCCAGAAAGAGCAGGCTCAAAGTACTCTTTCGCTTGCCGCAGCGATACAGCAAAACAGCTCTCTGCTCTTTTCCGAGACCGCAACGCTGCAATTGAAAGTGGCTATTAACGAAGAAACAAACCAGCAGGACGGTGACATCAGTTCGGATGTTTTGCTTGTTGATGTTATAAAAGCGCATCAAAGCCAAATGGCCAGCTGTCCGGCAAGTGCCGATATTCATTATAAGTTTGGTATCCTGATGATGATTGCAGGCAGGAAAGCTGAGGCGATAAAATCATTTGAAAACGCACGGCAGATAAATCCGACGCACCACCGGGCGCTGGTTAAGCTTGCAATTTGTCTATATGACAGCGGCGACGGAAATAAAGCCATAGAGAAGCTTAGTACCGGGGAGATACTTGAACCGGCAAGCCTCGAACTGCATTATCAAACGGCGATATTGTACTGCGATAAGCCGAAATTTGCCGAGGCGCTCTGCAGTCTTGATAACACGATGAAAGAGAATCTTACACAGTCCGATGTGATATTGAATATTGAGGTCGTTCTCGAAAATCTTGGAATCGTGGACAGAGCCATGGTAACCTGGGACAGACTGACTGAGGCCGCTCATCAGGCAATCAGTGCGAGATACCAGTAACTTATAAATAATGATTGGTCGGATTTTGAAAAATGTCGAACGAATTAGCAGGATTGACTGAGCTGAGCAGGGGCCTTTTCGGCGACTCCTTTACACTTCTGGGGTGGTTCTGCAAAAACCATAATCCATCCAAATTCAAAGTTGCCAATTACGACAGGATAGTTCAACGCATCAGGATGCTGAAAAAAGACAGAACACCGCTTTTTGGCAATAGCAACGAACTTAGACAAGCCAATCAACATCTGCGGGATTTTTACAAGACGGTAAAACCGGCAGGCACACCAGATTCCAATAGAGAAGCTCTGGAGCATTTTATCAATGCGTGGCGGGATGCATGGGCCAATCGGGTAGTGCTGGATTTGAGGGGGCTGGAAATAACACTGATGAGATATTTTCATGAGATCTTTCAGGGTTCAGAGCATATTCACCTGTCGGAACTGGTCAGTATGGCAAGGCTTTTCGGTAAGGAAACTGTAAAGATTGCCAGATTAGTAAATACTACGGGCCCCTGGTCGCCAAAAAAAGCCTTTGCTCAAAGAACTGAGCAGATGCTCAAATACCAAAAGCTACTGTTCGGCTCAAAACAGCCGACAATTGCCGAGGCCAAAAGAGTCCAAAAAAGAAGGCCGAAGCTATATAGAGAATACACACAGATACAAAGGCATCGCAGGCACACCGCTCAAATGTTACTTGTCGAATTATTCGACCAGGAAGGCTGGTACCCTACGATAGACAGCCAGACGCTGCGAAAGAAGCTCAAACAGCGGGCCCTTGAGGAGTTTTTGCCGGAAACATTCATCGGCAGGATAGGTGTTCAGCCGAACGGTTATCCACTGGTCTTTTATACGGTAGCTGGACTGGAACTGGAAAAGCCGCCTCTGAACGATGTGAAAATGAACGAAAACTACGGCAAAAAAGAGGATGGTAAAGAATACAAAATACACCCAATCAAAGACGGGACATTTTATTGCGAAACAAGTGCCCTCGTCGGAGACAGTAAGCTAAAATACTATACGATGGAATATAAAAGAAGGGCCAGGCAGATAAAATATGATCAGGTCAAACAGCTTGAAAATGTCATCGGAAATGTCCGCGCAAAAATGCTCAAAGATATAAAGTCCAAAGACCGCGATACATGGGTAAGAGCGACTATGTGTTTGTTTATCGATGCCAAATATGCACGGATAGGTAATGTCGATTCGGCAAGGGCTAATAATACATTCGGGTTGACAACGCTTCAGACAAAGAAACATGTGAGGATAAAAGATAATAAAATAATTATCCGTTACTACGGAAAGCATAGCCAATTACAGAAACATACCTTTAGGCTGTACAAAAATGCAAGCGGAAAAAAGGCCCATCCGGCCAGCGCGGCAGTTGCTGAAAAATTGCTGATTCTTATTAAAGAAGACAAAAAACATCTTTTTACTCGGTCGGATGGAAAACCATTTACGCCCCAGCAGGTAAACGAATATTTCAGAGCAAGCAAGCTGGATTCGGACAAGTCATTGCCGCAAGGGGGCCCCGGGGCACCATGTACAGTGCACAGTCTGCGAAATTTACACGCAACAAGATTATTCAAAAAGTTTGCCAAAGAATTTGCAAAAGCCAAAAATCCGACATATCAGGATGCTCTTATAGCTTACCAAGGCTGCGCAGAAACAAAAACAAAGCAGGGACAAAAAGGTATTCTCGACAAGATTGCAAAGAAGCTGGGCAACACGCCGGCGATCTGCAGAAAATCTTATATTGATCCTGCCGAGCAATTATTGTTCTTCAAACAATTGGGATACCGTCCGCCGAATGCTTTGGTTCAGGATGTTTTTGAAAATGGGGAAGATGACACCTACGGAACCGGTGCTCCGGCACTTAAAAAAGCCAAAAAACAGGAAAAAGCAGCGTAATTGACTCAAATCAACCTTTTCTTGATCTTTTCGACAGATCTGTTGTTTTGCTCTATGTAACATAAGATATATTATCGGACTTTGGGAATGGTTCAAAAAAACGGGGCCATTTGAACGGACTACCATAGATTACTGGACAAACCTGTACCACTCTCACTACAGCGCCATTAAGAATCTTTCCCTGTTTGTCTCAATCCGTTCCCTGAGCCTGATGTTAATTTCAGAAGGAATACTTTCAATAAGGAAAAACGTCCTTTTAGAAAATTTAATCTCGCCAATGCGAATAATTTGAGTTAAAGTTGCTAAACCGAGTAAAATTGTGGAACTAGCTAAAATTGTAAGGGCAAAAAATGGATATTCTCAAGGCAATAAAAACCAGACGGACTATACGGCTTTTCAAACAGGATCCTGTTTCGGATGAATTGCTCACAGGGCTAATAGAAGCCGGCCGATGCGCACCATCGGGTGCGAATTGCCAGCCGCTGGAATATATGGTAATAAACGATTCCCGTATGCTTGATGGAGTCTTTGCTCAATTGGCCTGGGCCGGGTATGTAAAACCCAAACGCACCCCCCCTGCTGATTTGAGGCCGACAGCCTATATCGTTGTGCTGGTTAACGGTGATATTTCCTCTGATGGCACAGCCGACGCTGCGGCGGCTATTGAAAATATCCTGCTGGCGGCTTGGGCAAAGGGTATAGGTTCCTGCTGGATAGGTTCGGTAAAACGGGATGAGTTGAGAAAAATCCTCGCACTGCCGGATAATTACAGTATTGATTCAGTTATCGCGCTTGGCTGGGCCGGCGAGGAGCCTGTTATGGAAGATTGCCGCGATGAGTCGATAAAGTATTATCTCGACGAAAACGACAGGCTGCATGTGCCCAAACGGCTGTTAAAGGATATTATGCACATAAACAAGTTCGCCAGGTCAATTTAACCGCCCCACTGCCGCCCTGCCGGGTTACTTTTCGCCGGCAAGTGCCTCTGCTATATTAAGGCTATGGTCCTTGATTCGTCTGTACGAGGTTAGTATATCGGTAAAAATAAGACTTTTTAGCGGTGAAATATGGCCGCTCTCGACTCGTTCGAGATGTTTAGTTCGATACTGTTTGACAAGATAGGTTATTGACTCGCCCCTGGTTTGTGCCTTGCTGATGATGGCTTCATTGCCCTCTCGTACCGCTTGGGTTACCAGCTTAACATAGTCAGAAATTTTTTCGTGAAGGTCGAGAATCTCCTCTTTGCCCGCATCGGATACTTTTAGATCGGCCTGGCGTATCTTCAGATTCAGCTTCAGGATATTAGTAATATAATCGCTTATCGATTCATATTCGTCGGCCATTCGAAGCTGCATTCGGCCCTGGTCCATAACATTGTGCGGAACATTTCCGGAAAGAAGGTTACTGAGAAACTCCACCACTTCCTTCTGGATAATATCCAGCACTTCCTCGCGATGGAATATTTTCGCCTCGGACCGTTCGTCAGCCCTGTTGTTTATCAGGACTTGTTTGAGACGGATGAGCATCTTTTCAATATTTTCACTCATTCGCAGAATTTCCATTTTCGACTGCTCAATCCCTACCGCAGGAGTATCAAGCATACGAACATCGAGAAACTTCAGGTGCGGAACTTCCTTTTGTATCTTGTCGGGCATTAGTCTCGTCAGCAATACCGAAAAGGCAGCCGTAAACGGAATAAACAGCAGTACATTTGCAACATTGAACCCCGTATGCGACAGTGCTATCGCCTTCATAGCAGTTGCGTATGTCTGAACACCGCCAACATCCACTGCCGTCGTTATTGCCCCGGCTCCTAAAAAGTTCTTTATCAGCGTAATGTAAAACGGGAATATTGCGGTAATCCATGCAACGCCTGCCAGCTTGATAATAAAATGAGCAACCGCGGCCCTTTTGGCGTTGGTCGATGCTCCCAACGATGCAAGCCCTGCGGTTATCGTTGTACCAATATTTTCGCCGAGTACCAGTGCAGCCGCCGTTTCAAAATTAATCACACCGGTACCCACAAGTCCCATCGTTATACCCAGCGTAGCAGAAGATGACTGGACAATCGCAGTTACAAGGGCTCCAATAAGGCAGCACCGCAATACCCCAAAGTAGCTGTCCGGTGTGAACCTTGAAAACCATGCGATAAATTCGGGCATATCCCTAAGCGGATAAAAACCTTCCTTCATCAACTGTAAACCAAAAAAAACCATTCCAAGGCCAAGTATCATCATTGCTGTATAGCGAACTCGTTCACTCTTGGAGAACAGAAAGAAGAATGCAGAAACACCGATTATTGGTAAACCGTACTTTGCGATTTGCAAAACAAGAATTCAGCCGGTTATCGTCGTTCCTATGTCTGCACCGAGGATAACGCCTATCGCCTGGGTCAGGTTCATCAGACCGGCGTTTACCATACCTACGACCATAACTGTGGTTACCGAGCTTGACTGAATGAGTGAAGTTATTGTAACACCGACCCCGCAAGCGATGAGCCGGTTATTTGTAACGGCGTTTATCAGTTTGCGCATTCTTGCACCGGCGACGGCCTGCATACCCTCCGACATATGCTTCATACCAAGCAGGAATATCCCCAGCCCCCCTACCACACTGATTATCATCTTAACTACAGCTTCTGTTTCCATCACAATCCTTCAATTTTAATCCAGCCCCATCGATTCAAATTCACCGCTCAAAGTATTTGCATTGAGCCTTTCCCAGTGCAGCCCCCCTATCACCGATTGAGCGATATTTGTCAGGTGATCGCCTATCTTTTCGATATTATCTACAAGGTCAATAAAAATCAGCCCTGCCTGAGGCCCGCAATCACCATCGGTCATCCGCTGAACATGACTTCGCCGAAAATCGACCTGCATCCGGTTGATTTTCTTTTCATTTTCAAGAGCCAATGTTGCCGATGAGACACTATTCTGCTCAAGCGATTTGATGATATTATCAAACATTGCGCGAACCTCTTCTATAATCCGCCTTGCTTCTTCCGTAGCAATATTACCGAAAGAAATTTTCTGTTCAATTTTGCGGTCGGCTACTTCGGTGATATTTACAGCGTGGTCGCCAATTCTTTCAAGGTCATTTACAGTATGCAGCAGCACCGGTAGCTCTGTGGACACTTCTTTGTTAAGCTGTCTTTGCGACAAATCCACAAGATATTTCGTAATCTCATACTGGAACTCGTCTATGGACTCTTCTATCTGTTCTACGCCTTTGAGCTGTTTTTTGTCTTTATTCAGCAATCCTTTCGCGGCTTCCGTGACGGCTTTTTGTGCATTACGCGCCATTCGGATGATCTCGCGTTTTGCCTGAAGCAGTGCTATCGTGGGTGTATTCAGCAGATGGCTTTCGAGTACGACCGGTTTCTGCTGGGCCTCCTCCGGACGAACCGGCAGTATCTTCAATACTACCCGTTCGAGCAAGCTGACTATCGGCGTAAAAACGATGGTGTTGGCAATATTGAAGACGCTATGGCCAACTGCGATATGTATCATTATCATGGTTTGCGTAACATTACCGGGAACGATCCATTCCACCAGTGCGACAAACCATCCTAAATACACCAGCGGTAAAATCCACATTACACCGAGTACATTGAATATGGTATGACCCCACGCAACTCGTCTTGCGTTACGGGAAGTGCGAAATGCGGCGATCTGAGCCGTTATCGTCGTGCCGATATTATCGCCGAGGATAAAAGGTATCGCTACCTTCAGTGCGACATCCCATTCGGTCCCGAATGCTCCGTTGAATGCCAAAAGCTGAACCATCGCAATTGATGCCGAACTGGACTGCAGCAGCATTGTAACTATCGTTCCCGCAAGAACCGCGAGAATCGGATAGCTGCCGAGCCATTTCAGCCCTGCCTGGATATTTTCACTATCCCGCAGCGGACCGAAAGCATCTTTCATAAACCCGATACCGACAAACAGCAGGCCGAACCCCAGAATAATCTGCCCGATACTGCGCCATTTTTGGCTCTTGGCGGCAATCTGGATGAGAAAACCGACACCTACCGCAGGCAGTGCATAGCTGGTTATCTTGAGGACACCAAATCCGGAAACCAGCCAGGCCGTCATAGTCGTACCGACATTAGCACCCAATATCACGCAAAGTGCCTGCTTGAGTGTCAAAAGCCCCGCATTGACAAAACCAACCGTCATAACCGTTGTTGCGGAACTGGATTGGACAAGGCAGGTCGTAAGAGCACCGATACATACAGCTATAACCGGTCTGCGGGTAAGCGATTCGAGAATATTACGGAGTTTCGAGCCTGCAACCCTCTTTAGCCCATCGCTCATCAGCCCCATACCAAACAAAAATAACCCCAGCCCCCCTATTGTCTGAAAGAGCATGTCCATTGCCAAAAATCTCCCTGTACAAACATTAATGCTGCCCCGCCGAAATTCTTATATCATCCCCGCTGGAAATGTCAAATTAAAATCCTGAGTATGAGTGGTATTCGATGTTTTTTTCAATCGGCCAGCCGGCAAAGAATATCTATCCCCTCGGCGATTTTTTCATCGCTGGTCGCATAGCTTATTCTGAAATGCGTATCCCGCTGGCTGAAAACATTGCCCGGTATGATTAAAACATTGTTTTCTATCGCCTTTTTGACGAATTCAGTGGCTGATTCTGAACTTTCCGGTACTTTAACGAATGTATAAAACGCCCCGCCGGGCCTGACTATCTCGAATTTATCCTTCAAACCGTCATAGACCATATCCCTTTTCTTTTTATAAGCAGTGACATACTCGCTCATATCCGTATCCAGAGCAGCGATTGCGGCCTTTTGGAACGGAACAGGTGCGCAGACGAATGTATATTGCTGAATCTTTATCATTTGTTCGAGAACATCGGCAAGCGGCTCTTTAACCGCGACATATCCCATTCGCCATCCGGTCATTGCGTGAGACTTGCTGAATCCGGTCATAAGCAGCGTCTTATCATAATATCTGGCGATACTTGCCGGAGGTCCATCATAGCAAAATGTATCGTATATCTCATCGCTGAGGACGATTATATCGTTGTCAGCGGCAATTTTAGCGACAGCCCTGACTTGGCCCTCGGAATACACCATTCCTGTTGGATTGGCGGGTGAATTGAGGATTATCAGCTTGGTCTTTTCTGTTACTGCTTTTGCGATTTGCTCAGCAGATGGCTTGAAATCCGGATAGCTATCGATAAAAACACATTTGCCGCCCAGCATATTCACCAGATGCTTATACATCACAAAATATGGGTCGGACATTATCACTTCATCGCCCTCATCAATCAGGGCCATAAACGCAAGCAGCAGCCCCCCGCTTACTCCATTTGTAACCAGTATCTGCGAATCTGCCCAGCCGTATTGACTTTTAACACGTCCACCCAAAGCATCCAGAAGTTCAGCGATGCCGGTTGTCTGGGAATATTTATTCTCCCCCGCACTGATAGCTTCAATCGCGGCTGCCTTTACCGCATCGGGAACATCGAAGTCCGGCTGGCCTATCGACAGGTTTACCGGGTCCTTAAGCGAAGCTGCAAGAGCGAAAACCTTCCGTATTCCACTTGCATCGATCAAGCCGGTTCTTTTTGCAAGAATATCGCTCATTTTTTTCTCCATAGGCGCATACACAATGCCGCCGAAGTTATGTTACAACCAAAACAAACGCTCAGGCGGCATCGAGACTATACCAGCAGGTTATTCTTTCGTTTCTGTGGCTGCGGCATCGGCATCTACAATTTCTTCGTCGCCCTTCTTTTCGTCGGCATCTTTTCGGCCGGCATGGGTTTTGCGATGGCCTACTTTCGGAAGACCAAGCACCGAATCACCTTCATCCCAGCGTTCTTCTTCTTTGAGCTTTTCGATTCGCTCAGCCCTTGAAAGCACATTACGGTGCCTTTCCAGCGCACCTTTAATTTTTAACGAACGGTCAATAGACATCAAAAATTCTCCTAAAACTATCTTAACTTCATAGGATAAGCATCCTGAAAAGGTTCTTTCCCGAAATTCTTGCCTCCATCAGGCACCTTATAATCCAATCCGATTTTCTTTATCAACTGTAAAGCCTTATATCCGTTACTCCCGCGTCTGTTCGGGCTTTGAAACCTGTCTGTGGTTACCAAAAAGCTATACAGCTCTCTTTGTAATATTTTAGTTCCCACTCCATTGGCGGAAAAATACTCCTGCACCGGCTTAAGATCTTCAGCATCCTTGACAGTAGCAATTACTATCACATTACTACCTGTCGAAGAGAAGATAGCTTTATCGGCTTCGGTTTTGTCCAGGACGGGCCCAGATTCATCAGTCTCTTCGAACTCTGCGGTGACAGAACCCTCATCCTGCTCTGTCATTGCCGGCTCGGACACCTGAACAGGCTCAAGTTCCACGCTGCGCCTTGTTCCACGTATCTGACCGAGCCAAAATGCCATCAGCACCACAAGAATCATCGCCAGTACAATTACACCGGCAACTCGATACGGAACCGAAATCACCAGCGTCCTTGTCAGCGAACTGATCTCGGTTTTCTTACCTGCCGACAGAACTCCATCCTGCAAACCAAGCGTTTCCTTGCCGCCGTCTGCAAACTTGGGCGTCTCTTTCTTTCCAGAACTGAACCGCCCGGATTTTATACCTGAGGCGATCTTTTCCTGGCTCTTACGAATCGCTTCATAAAAAACTTTCCGCTGGTTTTTTGTCATGGCAGTACCTTAAAAACGCCGTATTCACCCCAAAACGCGCTTTCCTGGGCTCTTTCCCTTCTCCGCCACACAAAAGCCCACCTGGAAAAGTGAGCTTATACTATAATTAGCCGCTCTTTTCAAGCCGAAAGTAAAATAAATAATGGATTATTGACTTGACAAGATATTCTGTTTTAAATATTTAGGGCGGTTTTTAGAGATTTCCCTTTACTCAGAGCCAATAATTTGATAGAAAGCACCGTTCATTTGATGATTTCAGTTGAGAAATGGCTCTGCTGAAAATGGTTCACTAAATAAGATGGAGTAAGCAGGTTATGTTACCAAAGAAGAAAACAAGTAAGTCAAGAACAAGAACTCGTCGCAGCCACCACAGTCTAAAGGCGACAAATTATTCGGTTTGCAAGCGATGCGGTAACTCAAAGATGCCTCATGCCGCTTGTGATAGCTGTGGATTTGTAAATTCCAAAATCACGTTGAAGCTCGCTGAGGAGGATGCAAGCTAAAAATGCGTATTGCTCTCGACGCCATGGGCGGCGACAATGCGCCCGGCGAGATTATCAAAGGTGCAATTGAAGCCATCGAAATCCTTGATTCCGACGATGAGATTATCATGGTCGGAATTCAGGACCGGATTGAGTCCCATCTGGCTCAAATTGGTGGAGACAGCAGCCATATCACCATCATCGATGCCCCGGAAGTTATAGGTATGGACGAGGTGCCGATAGATGCGCTCAAGAAAAAGAGAAAAAGCTCTATCGCCGTTATGGCAAAGATGGCTTCAAGAGGCCAGGTTGACGCCGTAATTTCAGCGGGAAATACCGGGGCCTCTGTTGCCGGATGTCAACTGCGAATGAGGAACCTTGAGGGTGTCAATCGCCCCGGAATCGCCGTGATTCTGCCGATGCTGTGCGGGCCGGTAACGATGTGCGATGTCGGCGCAAATGTATCATGCAAGCCTGTCAATCTTTACCAGTACGCCGTTATGGCTGCCCTTTATTCAAAGCAGGTGCTGGGTATTAAAAATCCGAGAATCGGACTGATGAGTATCGGAGAAGAAGAGACAAAGGGAAATGAATTGGTAAAAAAAACGAGGGAGCTTCTAAAATCCGATTCCAACCTGAATTTTATCGGTAACATTGAAGGAAGGGACATATTTTACGGCGGATGCGATGTTGCTATTTGCGAGGGTTTTTTAGGAAATGTTGTTCTGAAAATTACGGAAGGACTGGCAGGAATGCTCTTTAAGGCTATCAGGCAGGAGCTTGTGGAGAAAGATATTGAACTTGCAAAAAAATTCCAGCCTGTAATCGGAGAAATTTACAGAAAATACGATTATCACGAATACGGCGGAGCACCACTTCTCGGAGTTAATGGTACGGCAATGATTTGCCACGGTTCCAGCAAGAGCAGAACCATCAAAAACGCTATTATGGCATCCAAAAAATTCTATATTAACAAGATTAACCAGCAAATTATTGATTACCTGGCAAGTAGCTCCGTTGGGAGTGAAAATGGCTAATAAACCCAAAATTCCCTTTCCAGCTCCGTACAGAGCCGTCATTAGCGGCACTGGTGCCGCTGTGCCCGAAAAAACCCTTACCAATGAGGATTTTACGAAATTCGTTGATACCTCTGATGAGTGGATTACGACGAGAACAGGCATTAAGGTTCGTCATATCGCCTCTGACGGTGAGACAACGGCGACACTGGCTGCGGATGCTGCGAAAATTGCCATTGCCGATGCCGGCCTGGAAGCATCGGAAATTGAGCTTATCATTGTGGCGACCGTTACGCCTGAAATGGTCTTTCCGTCAACAGCATGTTTTGTTCAGGATATAATCGGTGCAACAAATGCGTGGGCATTTGATTTGAACGCTGCATGCAGCGGGTTTGTTTACGGCCTGTCCATTGCTCAGCACTTTATTACTTCAGGCCGATACAATAATGTGCTTGTTATAGGTGCCGAGACTCTCAGCAGGATTACAAACTACAAGGACAGGGCAAGTTGTATTCTTTTCGGCGATGGTGCCGGTGCGGCTCTCGTACAGCAGCGGAAGGACGGACCGTTGGGGATTATCTACTGTACTTACTCTTCGGACGGTTCCGGATGGAAGAGCCTCAAGTGCGAGGCGTACGGCTCCAGGAATCCGGTTGGAAAACCATTGGATGACCCTGAAAAGGTATATATGGACATTCACGGAAAGGAAGTTTACCAGCTTGCTGTTCGCAGGATTGTAGAGCTTGTTCGCGAAAGTGTGGAAAAATGCGGACTGGATACGCGGGATATTGATATGTTTATCCCGCATCAGATGAACGCCAGAATAATAGAATCCGTCGGCAAGAGGCTTAAGCTGCCGAAAGAAAAAATATTTATAAATATCGACCAGTTCGGAAATACTTCGGCTGCCTCGATACCGATCGCATTTGACCAGTGCAAAAGGGAAGGCAAGATTAACTCGGGCGACATCGTTCTGCTGGTAGCTTTCGGCGGTGGCTTGACCTGGGGAGCAAATTTAATCCAGTTTTGATGAAATAATATGAAAACAGCTTTTTTATTTCCGGGTCAAGGTGCACAAACAGTTGGTATGGCAGCCGATATTGCCGCCAGCTGTGCTGATGCTGCGCGGATATTTGAACAGGCCAATGACATACTCGGCTATGACCTCAAAGACATCTGTTTTAATGGTCCGGACGAAAAACTTAACACGACGACAATTTCCCAGCCAGCCATTTTTACCGTATCAGCTGCAATTCTTGAGGTTTTGCGTTCCAGCGATGCCACTGCTGCTATCAAACCGGATATAACCGCCGGGCTGAGCCTTGGCGAATACACCGCTTTGTACGCCGCGGGGCTGCTAAGTTTCAAAGATACCCTGAATCTGGTACAGAAAAGGGGCAATGCCATGCAAGCCGCCGCAGATGCCTCTGATGGCTCTATGGTAAGTATCATCGGTCTGGATGAAGAGAAGGTAAACAAGTTATGTTTGGAGGCTGGGCAGGGAGATTTACTCGTTGGCGCCAATTTTAACTGCCCGGGCCAAATCGTTATTACTGGAACTTCGAAGGCCTGCCAAAGGGCCGAACAGTTAGCGGAAAAATACGGTGCGATAAAGGCTGTTGTCCTCAAAGTCGCCGGTGCCTTCCATTCTGAAATGATGACACCTGCCGCCAAAACACTCAGAGCGGCCCTTGATAATTGTAAAATCGCTGATATTGCAGAGACGAAAGTCATTGCAAATATCACTGCCGATTATTACAGCACCCCAGACCGGATTCGCGATGGTCTCACAAGGCAGTTAACAGAACCGATACTATGGCAGAAGTGTATGGAGAAACTGTTGGCCGATGGTGTTGAAAAATTTTACGAGATAGGACCGGGCAGGGTTCTTACCGGCTTGATGAGAAGAATTAACCGAAAAACAAAAGTTACGAATATTAGCAGCCTGAAATCGCTTCAGGATGCCCGCGCTGTTGTTTCTGTGTAACAAGGTAGAAAGGATTCTAAAAAAAATGTCTGATAAAAAATTGGCAATTGTAACAGGTGCCGCAAGAGGCATAGGCAGAGCAACGGTACTTGAATTGCTAAAGCAGGGTCGTACCGTTGCCGGGCTGGACATTATGCCCGAATCGCTCAAGGAGCTTGAGTCCGTTGCCGCCGAAGCCGGCTTTTCGGTTATTACAAGATGTGTTGATATTACTGATACGCCAAAACTTACAGAGATTATCGGCGAGCTTGACAAGGAACACGGTCCGGTGGGAATTCTGGTCAACAACGCTGGAATCACGAGAGATAGGTTAATGATGCAGATGGATGATAGCGACTACGATATATTGATGAATGTGAATCTGCGGGCCGCTTTTATGGCTGCCCGTGCGGTTCTGCGGCCGATGATAAGGAACAAATTCGGAAGAATTATCAGTTTGAGTTCCGTCGCGGGCGTTATGGGCCAGGCCGGTTCGACAAATTACGCCGCCAGCAAGGCAGGCCTGATTGGCATGACAAAATCAATCGTTCGTGAAGTTGCAAAGAAAAATATTACTGCAAACTGCATTGCTCCGGGTTTTATTCAGACAGATATGACAAATGGCCTGCCGGAACAGGTAAAAGAGGCCGCAAAACAGGCTATTCCTTCGAGAAAACTCGGAAAACCGGAGGATGTCGCAAAGGCGATTGCATTCCTTGCGAGTGATGATTCCGGTTATATCAACGGTCAGGTACTGTGCGTTGACGGCGGAATGGCTATGTAGCAAAAACCGGCAAATTGCCGAACTCAGAATAAATCGAAAAAAAGGTTTGAAACACAGCGGTTATCTATGTATATTACCGCAAAAGTTAGATTAGTGGGATAAATCCCGTAAAATGTCAATGAGGCCTCGAAAGGCCATAATTAGTTAATTGTTAAGATGTTAGGAGGCTTTGTAATGAGTGATATCGACGCTGGTGTTATTGAAGCGAAGGTAGTTGAGATCGTAAGTGAGCAGATGGGAGTGGATAAAGCAGAAATTAGCCGCGATACTTCGTTTATTAACGACTTAAACGCAGACTCGCTTGACACGGTTGAGCTGGTTATGGAGTTTGAGGACGAGTTCGATACGAGCATTCCCGATGAAGAAGCTGAAAAGATTCAGACCGTCGGGGCCGCAATCGATTACATAGTAAAAATCGCAAAAACAAAAGATTAAACGGCGGCATTTACTATGGCGGACCATCGTGTTGTTATTACCGGGTTGGGTTGCGTTACGGCTTTGGGAGAATCGGCTGAGTCGCTTTTTGATGCGCTCTGCCAGGCCAAAAGCGGGATCTCGCAAATCGAATCTTTCGATACCACGGAATTTACCGTATCAATCGGCGGGGAAATCAAAAATTTTGACATCAACAAGTATATTAGCATCCGTGAAGGTAAGAGGATGGACCGCTTTACTCAACTGGCGATTGCCTCTTCAATACAGGCCGTCGACGACAGCGGTATCGATTTTGAAAAAGAAGATTTATACCGCGCCGGGGTATTGCTGGGCACAGGCATCGGCGGACTTCAGGAAATCGAGGACCAGCACCAAAGGCTCCTTGAAAAAGGCCCAAAAAAAGTGTCGCCGTTCTGCGTTCCAAAGCTCATGGCAAATGCAGCAAGCGGGTGCGTTTCCATTCAATTCGGACTGAGGGGCCCGAACATGTCCATCGTTTCTGCATGTGCCTCGGCGAGCCACTCTATTGGAGAGGCATTCTACAGTGTCCTCTCCGGAAGAAGCGATATTATGATAACAGGCGGTTCCGAAGCCGCACTTACTCCGATTGGTCTGGCCTCTTTCTGCTCACTCAAATCTCTGAGCAGGAGAAACGACGACCCGCAATCCGCTTCCAGACCGTTCGACGCCGACCGCGACGGCTTTGTTCTTTCTGAAGGGTCCGGAACAATCATTCTTGAGGAATATGAGCACGCAAAAAATCGCGGAGCTAAAATTTACTGTGAACTGCTGGGATACGGTGCAACCGGAGACGGCTATCACATCACCGCGCCGCTATCGGAGGGTGAAGGTGCTGCAAAAGCGATGGAATTCGCTCTGAAACAGGCAAAACTGCCCCCTGAAAAAATCGATTATATCAATGCTCACGGTACGAGTACCCAGCTCAACGATGCAGCTGAGAGCATAGCGATGAAAACAATATTCGGAGAGCATGTTTATAAGCTGGCGGTAAGCTCCACAAAGGGCTGCCTCGGCCATTTGCTGGGTGCAAGCGGAGCCGTCGAAATCATTGCTGCCGCAAAAGCGATTGAAACTTCAACTATCCCCCCTACCGCAAATCTGGATAATGTCGCGGAAGAATGCGACCCGAAGATCGACTATGTACCCAACCAGGCCAGGCAGGCCAATGTCAACTACGCTCTGAGTAACTCATTTGGCTTCGGCGGACACAACTGCTGTCTGGTAGTCGGAAAAGTCTAAACTGACAGCCGACACGGTTTTTCGTTGCCAAATCACTTCTTTATCGTTATACTCGGCTTATGCACTTTGAAATGAATCTATTCTGGGCTCCGATATTTTTAGCAGTCGGCCTGGCCATCCTTATAAAGGGTGCCAATATTCTGATCGATGGCGCCGTTGCCTTAGCCAGATCTTTCGGCGTAAGCCCCCTTATCATCGGTCTTACCATCATAGCGATGGGAACCTCGGCACCGGAAGTTGCCACCAGTATCACCGCCGCGGCCGGAGATTTAGGCAACATGGCAATAGGTAATGTTTATGGCTCAAACATTGCCAACCTTGCCCTTGTCGGCGGCCTTTGCGCTATTATACTGCCTATCTCTGTAAAGCCGAGCGTCATTCGCAAAGAGATGCTTGCTATGCTGGTTGTAGCGTTGCTGCTATGGCCGATCCTCGCAGCCGACCTGTACCTGACAAGGTCCGATGGAGTTATACTGCTGGCGGTTTTTGTCCTCCTGCTCGTCCTTACAATTATTGCCGCCGCAAAGCAGGCCAAAACCGGCTCTGTTCAGGCGGAGCAATATGGCTCCCACATCTCTGCCGGCGAAAGCTCGGCAAAAAAGTCTGTACTGAAAAACTCTGTTTTTATACTGCTTGGCCTTGCCGGCCTTGCGCTCGGAGCAAATCTCGCGGTTGATGGTGCCGTTTTCATCGGCCAGCTTGCAGGACTGAGTAAAACCGTTATTGGATTGACGATTATTGCTATCGGCACTTCTCTGCCGGAGCTTGTAACATGCCTTGTCGCCGCCATCAAGGGCCACAGCGATGTTTCTATTGGAACGCTGGTCGGCTCGAACATATTCAACGCCCTGCTTGCGATCGGCTGTGCGGGGCTTATCCGCCCGTTTGCGGTATCGGCGCGTTTGGCGGGGACAGATTACTGGGTCATGGTAATTGTAACTGCCGTCTTTGTGGTAATGGCAATTGCCGCCAAAGGGATAAACAGGCTCTGCGGTGCGATACTAACCGCCAGCTACATCGCCTACATCATATACCTGTTTGCTTTCACAAAGTCCATCACATAATTATCTCGCTGCCCGGGTGAGCTTTGCGTATTTAACCATCAGCGATTTCGTTTCCCCCGTATTGAATGTTACCACGACTATACTGTTCGGCCCGAGGTCGAGAAATTCCTTAACCCTTCCAGTCCCGAATTTGCTGTGGCAGACAAGTTCGTTAACCCTGAATTTTTCAGTTGAAGTACCATCTATCTGGCTGTCGTCATCATCAAAGTCATCGGCAAAATCGCTTTCGTAAGATGCCTGCGGATTGTAGCCGATCTCATAGAGAAATTTCGATGGAATTGTCCGAAGGAACTGTCCGCGAATCATCCGATACTTTGCATGGTAGATATTCAGATTATTTCGTGCCCTCGTTATTCCAACGAAAAACAGTCTGCGCTCTTCTTCAAGCTCATCGTCGCTGACACTGCTCCTTTCGTGTGGAAGCAGCCCCTCTTCGAGCCCGATGATGAGTACGTTGTCGAACTCAAGCCCTTTCGCTACGTGCAGCGTCATCAGTGATACTTTCGCCACCTCCGCATCGTATGCATCGCTATCTGAATAAAGGGCTATCATTTGCAGCCAGTCCAGCAACGACCCCTCTTGGGCCTGGGAGTCATACTTTGCCGCCGAAGTTATCAGTTCGTTTATATTTTCTACTGCGCTTTGCCCTTTTTCGCCGTCGGCCCGCAGCGATGCCTCCAGCCCGCTTTCTGCAAACACCGACTCAATAACGGCACCAACCCCGCTGTCGGCTACTTTCTTAAATCCCTCAATCATATTATAAAACGAAACTAATTTTGCGCCGGTGGGCTTTGCTATCATTTCGATAGAAGTCGCCGCCCCTGCCGCTTCGTACAGGCTTATCATCCGGCCCGAGGCATATTCAGCGAGTCTGTCTATTGTGGTTTTGCCAATACCTCGTGGGTGTGTACCAATCGCCCGCATAAATGCCGCATTGTCCGCACCGTTTACAATCAGTTTAAGATAGCCGAGCACATCGCGAATTTCTTTTCGAGAATAGAACTCCATCCCTCTAACGACCTGATACGGTATCTGCTCGGCCACAAAGGCCTCCTCGATTGGCCTGCTCATCGAATTGACCCTGTAAAAGACCGCAATTTCGTTCAGGTCAACTCCCGTCTCGATAAGCTCCCGTATCCGTTCGGCAACCCCCCTGGCTTCCTTTTCGGCATCGTCATATGCTTTAATAACAACATCATCCCCTTCGGGACGAGTCGCTATCAGGCTCTTTTCCTTGCGTTTGGTATTGACGGAAATCAGTCTGTCGGCCAGCGACAGTATCTTACCGCTGCTGCGGAAATTCTCTTCTAACTTGACAATAACCGCATCGGGCCAGTCTTTTTCAAACGCCAGGATATTTGCAATATCGGCCCCGCGCCAGCGATATATCGACTGGTCCGGGTCGCCCGTAACGCAGATATTACCGTGCGCCAGTGCAAGTCCCTTTGCAATCTGATACTGTGCATGGTTGGTATCCTGATACTCATCGACCAGCAGGTACCTGAACCGCTCGCTAAGCTGCTGGCGAACTTCCGGATGCTCCTGCAACAGAAACGCCGCCTTCAACAGAAGATCGTCAAAGTCCATTGCATTATTTCTGGCAAGTACCTTATCGTAAGCCGCATAGATTCGACCCGCGATCTGGCTGAAGTAGTCGCTTGTTTCCTGTGAAATATCGCCGGAACGGGTAAGGTCATTTTTGAATCGTGAAATCACACCGAGCATCTTGGCAGGCGTATAATTGGTAACATCAACCTGGCAGTATTTTATCGCCTCTTTGATTGAGCTGACCTGGTCACGGTCATCGTATATACTGAAATTACTCTTTATGCCCGTTTCATCGGGATATTGGCGAAGTATCCTCATGCACAGGGAGTGGAAAGTGCTGATATGTACGCCGTATCCACCTTGTGTGCTTGCCCTTATTCGCTGTCCCATTTCGTCGGCGGCTTTATTGGTAAAGGTTATCGCGCATATATTGGAGGGGCGTACACCCGAATTGATTAGTGCAGCGACCCGTTGTGTTATAACACGGGTTTTACCGCTGCCAGGCCCTGCAAGAACAAGCAAAGCACCTTCCTTATGGTTAACCGCCTGCCTTTGCGACGGAGTCAAAGAGTTAACATCAAATCCTTGTACGCTCAACAATCAATCCCTTGTTTTTCTTATATTCTGTCTTCTGGCTCCTGTATTTTATCTTTTTTCCTTTTCCTTCTCAATAAAAATCTCTTCCTGTTTCCTGAGTTTTTCGATAAGTTCCGGTTTTTCGATTTTTATCCGGTTGAGCAGACTTCCACGCATATACTCCGGATAAAATGTATTGCTGATAAAATCACTAAGTCCAAGGTAACGAAGCATCTCGAAACTCGGCAGGTTAAGCCTCAGAACACTCATATCGCCGTATTCTTTCTCGTAGAGGCCATAAACCATTTTTGCCCAACTCTCCAGCCCTGCCGCCTCATCGTCATCATGAACGGCATATCTAAAATACGCCTCTTGCAGAGAGATTAGAATCAACTCCCTTGCGTTTGTTATCTCTATATTCTGCATCTCTTCGGCCATCCGCTTTTTCACGAAGGTTATAAGCGGCACATCAAACTCTTTGCGATAATGTTCTTTTCTCAGCAGATTGTAAATCTGCATCGCCTTTCCCTTGCGACCCATCTGATAAAACGAAAGCATGGCGTTTACCAGAAAATTCTTGCGTCCGATTCTAACCGCCTTTGGGTTGCCTCTTTCAAAGACCTCATATTTTTTTATCTTTTCTGTCCAGACACGGTTACAGGTCTCGAACATATCAAGATCAGGACGCAAAAACACAGATGGCAACTCACCCGGAATCGGATAGATAATCATTTTGCCCCCGCGGTAGAGATTTTGCAAACTGTGGTAGACTATACGGTCGGTATTCTTTTCATCTACCGAATACTCTCCTTTTTTACCCGCTTTTTCCAATCCCAGCTCGGCCCAGTATATCGCATGGACTTGTGCGTGCTCCCAATTCAACGGCTCCATAGCGTTCGGATCATCGAACCTGCTCGGACCGTACTTCTTATTAAGCCTCATCATCAACTCCGGATCCATCTTAAGAGCCCTGCGAAGCTGAAAGGCTCGTGCAAAAATATCAAACTTCTCAAGAGTCTCGCTTTCTCTGAATCTGTCGATAACACCAAACGCCTCTTTGCTGAACTTGTCAGGATTGGCTCGTAGCGAAAGATAATTAGCTGCAAAAGTCTCATCATCATCGAATGTTTTGTCGGCCGATTTAAGTGCGGAAACAAACTCGCCGACGCCGCTGTCTTTGATAATTTGCTGGAATTGAAGAGGTGCGTTTGCTAACGATTCAAACCATTCATTCGTCGGTCTTTCACCTAAAATACTCCTCACCTCAAGCGCAAGCTCTCGTTTATAATGTTTGTGGCAGTCGTCGGTAACTCCGCCGATTTTATGCTGAAATATCCATGCAAGAGACCGATACAGAAGAATGCTGTGGGGATTTTTCTCGATGCCCTTATCCCGCAGCAGTTCGTAGCCGTTGCGAACCCACTGCCAGCGCTGAGCCCACTGTTCTGACGGCACTGCAACCGATATATTGTAGGCCATGTTCCACGCATGAAAATCCCACACTGATGCGAATCGAGGCTGCAATATCGTTATCCATTCAGCTAATTGTTTGGCATCGAAAAACTGCCCTTCATCCTTGAGCCTATCGGCCCGTATCCAGAGTATATCAACAACGAGTCCGCGAAACGCACCCATTGCAATAGTAGCAAACGCAAGAGATGGCGGAGCATTCTCAAGCGGCTCATTGGAGATAAGTCCCATCTCTTTGCGCATACTGTGAATATCATCGAGCCGCCCCGCCGCTACTGTCAGAAGCAATACCGCAACGGCAGCACAGACAATACAGATTGTAATATCACGAAAACGCATACCATACCAATTGATTGTTGAATGATGATTATTCTATCTTTTACGCCGTCGCCTTAGCCAACTCACGATTACTGAATATCCACATACCGCAAAGAAATATCAGTGACGATTTGACAAACACCATAATCACCGTCACCTTTGCAAGAAAGACCCATCCGAGAATTCTCGCCGAGACCATAAAATGCACAGGATTAAAATCACCGTCAAAGCGGGGAAGCAGCCACATAATCGGTTTTAGAACAAGTGAATAAATTATCTGGGCATTTTTTCCAAGGCTATCCACAGATTCGATAATGAATCCGTTCACCGTACCTATAAGAAAAATCGAAACACAAACAAACATCGCCACAGGAAACGATACCCATGTCGATACAGAAATACCAAGTGCCGCAAGAAATATCAGTCTGCAGAAAATCATCAGAACCACACGCACAAAATTTGCCGTAAACGAGCCGGCACGTATCAGCACTTCGACATCTTGAGGGATTATCGTTATCCCGTTTACGAACGGATTTTCAAACACCAGCCCAAGAAATCCATCCGGAGTAATTGCATCGGAGGGAACCTCGAACTCGGTAATTGTTCGGACGATATCTTTCCGGCTTACCGGATAAACCGGTGTTACCTGACTGCCGGGCCCCAACTGAAATTGCCTGTAATCTCCGACAGCCCATAATCCGAACACAGCATCATCCAGCGGATTCGATGACACTTCATATTTATACCGAACGAAAATACTTTTGCCGATCTTTGAGGTGTCAATATCATTAAATGTCCATATCCTTCTGCCGCCGGGACCAACGGCCCTTGCCTTGAGCCTTTCCCTGCCGGTAAGTTCAGCAAATACCTTCGCCCTGCTCATTCCATCTGGAATCTGTCCGGTCGCTTCGAGTTTTTCAAAATTTCGTTTTGCGGCCTTTTTTATTTTCTCCTCGTCTATGCTTTCGGTCAGAGATTTCCGTGCGATATAAAATTCCCGCCCAGCCTTTGCCGTTTCAAACTCTTCGGCGCCGGCAAAGAAAGGCATATAAATCGTCAGCCCATATATTATTCCGGAAAATATGCCTAAAAGAACGGCATCAAGAACGACAACACCTAAAAATTTACCCAAAAGTATCTGGGAGCGGCTGATGGGCTTGGTAACGACGAGGAAAATCTGTCTGCGTTTAAGTTCCGATGTAAGCGTAAAACACGCAACCGCCATAGTAAGCAGGCTGATCAGCACCGCTGTAAGTGACAGACCATAGCTGACAAATGTCTGTAGTTTGCCCAACAGAGTTCCGTCGCCGGTAATGATCACACTCATCAGCGGAAGAATAATCACAAGCAGAACGATTATCACCACAGCGAGTTTCATCCGAACGGCCTGTGCTATCGTATTCCTGGCGACCGCCCAAACGCTATGCATCGTCATCGCCTCCCGTAGGTTCGGCGCTGTTGCGAAGCTTATTGAGAATATCCTGGCGAACTTGTTCATCAGACTTGACGGAACCAGGGGCAGTAGTCTCTACCTCGGTAGTCTCAACAGCAACATCTTCCTGCGCCTGCAATGTGGTCTTCGTAAGTTTTTCAAGCATCTCATTATTTTTTTCAGTCTCATCGGGAGCCTCGACGGGTTCGGGTTCTGTTTTTTCATCGGGTTTTTCTTTGCTCACCGTCACCGAAACAAGTTTATCGAGGATGCCGCTTCCCAAAGGCTGCTCTGTCGGAAAATGGCTTGCAATTGGAGAGCTGACCACACCGCTTGTCGGCAGGTTTTCCTGTTCAGCCGCCGCAACCGTGCGAACAAAGAAATCCTCAAGGCTGTTCATTGGGGAGGTTATTGTACATTCAGAGTTTTCCCGACGGACCATCTCTTCAATCCGTTTGAGAGTTCCTTTGCTGATCGCACCGGTAACTATCTGCTGCTGATCGCTCTGTTCGAGCAGGTCTCCAACTTTACCTTCAACCCGCATCTTTCCGCCGTAGAGAATCCCTATCCGGTCGCACACATCCTCAACATCGGCAAGCAGATGGCTGCAAAGCAATATCGTCTTGCCTCTCCTGACAAGTTCAACGAGCAGTTCTTTCATTTGACGCGTGCCGATAGGATCCATCCCGCTTGTCGGCTCATCGAGTATCAAAAGCTTTGGGTCGTTAATCATTGCCTGCGCCAGTCCTATACGCCTTGCCATACCTTTGGAATATGTTCCTACCGCCCTGCTGCCCATACCCGACAGGCCGACCATTTCCAGAAGTGCATCCACCCTGCTCTTACGAACTCTTCTGGGCAGATTGAACAAACTGCCGTAAAAGTTGAGGCTCTCACGGGCATTAAGGTATTTGTAAAGGTAAGACTCTTCCGGAAGATAACCTATTTGCGAACAAATTCTGGACTCGCTGCAGTGGCCGCCAAGAACCACCGCTTTGCCCTTCGTCGGATGGAGAAGATTCAGCAGCATCTTGAGTGTCGTCGTCTTACCGGAACCGTTCGGACCAAGCAAACCGTATATCTGGTTATGCTTTATCTTAAGGTCAAGATTATCAACAGCGACAACCCTGGCCCTGCCCCACCAGTCAGGAAATATCTTGGTCAGGGAAATAGTTTCTATTGCGTATGAATTGTTCGTTTTCTGCATTTATATAAACCATCACTCTTATCACTGAAATTCAAAACTATTGATGCGGCTGTAGTTCTTCTCCGAACCGTACCAATCTTGCACTGTTAAAGATAACCATCACCGACCCGCCGAGATGCAGCAGTGCTGCCAGGATAACCGGCAGTTTCCCAGCCGCTGCCGCGGATACTCCGAGGACGATAAATATTATTCCGAACAAAAGGTTCTGATTGATCACCATTTTTGTCTTGCGGGAAAGTTTCACAAGGAATGGCAGTCTCCTCAGATCATCGCTCATCAGCGCGATTGATGCCGAATTTATCGCAACATCGCTGCCTGCCGCGCCCATTGCGATACCGATATCGCCTGCCGCCAATGCTGGAGCATCGTTAATGCCATCGCCGACAACTGCTACGATATGACCATCGCTGCGTATCTTTTCAACCACCGAAAGTTTATCCTGCGGAAGACAGTGCGCCTTGTAGTCCGTACAGCCAAGCTCAGCCGAAACGCGATTAGCGACTTCCGACCTGTCGCCGGTCAGCATTGTTATCCTTTTTACGCCAACCGAGAACAATTCACTAACCGCCTGCTGGGCCTGCGGTCTTGCCTTGTCCTGAAGACCAACCCAGCCGATACAAACCCCATCCTGCGCGACATAAAGCGTACTGAAACCCTGTTCTTCGTGAAGCAAGGGGTTAACAACATTATCTATGGAAACATTATTTTCCTGTAGGAATGTATCCCGCCCAACAAGCACTTTTGTTTTCCCAACTGTCGCCGTTACACCCTTACCGGGAGCCTCCTGAAAATCACTTGAAGCCTGGATCTCTACATTCGCCTCTGCAACCAGGTTCATAATAGCTTTCGCCGCGGGGTGCTTACTCATCTTCTCCGCCGCTCCTGCTGCTGCGAGCATATCCGACGGCTCTACTCCTTCGGCCGGCTCCAGTTTAGTTACATATAACATACCAGTTGTCAGGGTACCTGTCTTATCAAAAATCACCGCCGTAATCTTTCCGGCTATCTCGAGTAGTGAAACATTTTTCACTAAAACTCCCAGCCTTGCAGCAGCCGAAAGCGATGCGACCATAGCCGTTGGTGTCGCTAAGATTAACGCACACGGACACGAAATCACCATCGCCGAAATCGCTGAGTTTATTTTTCCGGTAAGAAAATATATTATCAGGGTAATCATCAGAATCGTCGGGATATACCACTTTACATAGTTGTCGATTATTCGCATAACGGGAAGCTGCGTCTTTTCCGCCGCCATTATCAGCGACTTAACCTTACCGAGAGTCGTATCCTCCCCGGCCTTTGTTACAACTATATCCAGCATACCTGTAAGATTAGTCGTTCCCGCAAATACCTGCATACCGGTGGCCTTATCGACCGGCAGCGATTCACCGGTAATCGTAGCCTCGTTGACCGAGCTAAGCCCATCTTTGATATCCCCATCAGCCGGTATATTATCACCGGGCCGAACACGAACAACATCGCCCTTTTTAAGAATGCTGACCTTCACTTCGCTTTCGCCGCCGGAACTGTCAAGCAGGCTCGCAACCGTTGGAGTCAATTTTATCAGTGATTCGATTGATGCCCTTGCGCCAAGTGCGGTACGGGTCTCCATCAATTCGCCGAGCAGCATAATAAAGGATACCACCCCAGCCGTTGCGTATTGACCCGTCGCAAACGCCGCCGCTATCGCAAGCGCAACAAGCTCGTCCATATGCATATGACCGCCGAGCATCGATTTTGCCGCGTGTGTTATTACCGGCAGGCCAAGCAGTATCGCACCAATCATTGCGCACAGCCGGGCGGCTTGGCTTTCACTGCCGTAAAGAAAATCAAGACGGGCTATAAAGCTGCAAAGCAGCAGGACACCACCGGCAAGAGTACCAAGAAGCGCAGCGCTGACGCGCATCTGTTTGCTTTTGGTATGGTCATGACCGTGGCGGCCTAATTCGTGATCTTTTATATTAAGATGTTCATGTGCCATAATTACTAAAAATTCCAACTAATATCATTTGTAATTTTAAATCTCTTTTCCCGACTCCTGTATTCTGGATTCTGGATTCTATTGTTTACTCTCCTTAAACGGTTTTCTGTTTATTATCACACGAATCTCCCTCCCCTTTCCTTCCGAAGAGGGCTGAACAAAAAACTTTTCGTCAACATTGTTCATAACCTCTCTGATAGCTTCCCGATAAATACCCTGCAATACCAGTTCAGGCCGTTTGCGATATTGAGGAAGAAGTTTTGTAAAGTAGTCAGCGTTGGCCTTTGCGGTCTCGACAGTCTTTGTCCTTTCAGCACGCGCCGCTGAAATCTTCTCCTGGCAGGAACCTGCAAGCTGGTCAAGAAGTTTTTCTTTACCAGCCGTATCAAGTTTCCCACTTTTAAGCTCTGCAAGAATACGTTCAGCATTGGCACCACCGGTTTCGTTCAATATCGTGGTGGCTTCGGTTTTTGCCGCGATAACCTTTCTCTTGGAGTTGTTGCTGGCATTGAGCTGCAGCTGAAACGCATCGTCAACCTGCCGCGGCCAGGTAATCTTACCGGATACATACATCGCCTTAACCATTATCCCGGACTCTATTTTGTCGAGTTTTTCCTGCAGCAGTCTTTTAACATTGGAAGCTATTTCTTTTTTGCTGACTATTGCGTCATCGATACTGTAATTAACCATTGTTACAGCTATTGCGTTACTTGCAAGCGATTCGAGCAGCGGATCAACGGTTTTTGCGGCAACATCAAGAAAATCCTGACCGGGTGCGGTTGCGTTGTAGTGGATATTCCTGAAAAACTTTTCAGGCCGTTGTATCTGATACGTTAATACCCACTTTGAATGAACAATGTTGTAGTCGCTGCCATCGCCGGCGATTATACTGTCATTACGAGTCAGACAGTATCCATCTTTTACAGGATTAAGCGTCTGTCCAGGCCTACCCGGGCTGCCAAGTTTTTCGGCATCGGTTTCAAAGTACCAGAACGAATTTATTGCAAGTGCCTGAACTTTTTTTACTGGTATCGTTATAATTTCGCTTATCGGTTCCGGCCAGGCCCAGTGAAGACCGGGCTTAAGGACGCGATTCTCGGATACTTTACCGCGAATCTTGCCGAATTGAAGAACGAGGGCGTTTTCATCTTCCTGAACACGGAATATACCAGAGGTCAGAAACAGAATAACAAGAACGACCATTATTACTTTCAGGATAGTAAAGCTTAAACGCAACGCATCGGACAGCGATTTGCCCGCCGTATCAAGATGGGCAGCCTCTAAAAAATCCTGAGTTTGATTGCCAGTATTATTTTCCATAAAATTCTCAATTAATTCTTTTTATTCTTTAATAATTTGTGTAATCCGCCTGTCCCGTACTCAACATGGTTGGTGTGGGGTGTTTAATTATCTTTTAATCAAATCTGCCGGCTCCGCCGGCCTACATAGCTTTGCACTTTACGCTTTAAGCTTTTATTCGGCCTCCACAGTTTTACACTTTGATATTTAAGTTTTAATCTTCTTTTTTGATTCCACGAAGCAGTCTCATTGGTTCGGTATCGGCGCCAAGAATTATTGTCGTTTCATTTTTGAGTATCTCCTTAAGGGCCTCGATATTCCTTAAAAACATCGCAAATTCAGGATCGACCTCGAGCATCTTATAATGTTCTGCCGCCTCGGCGTCTCCTTCACCGCGAATCGCCTCGGCCTGGGTCTCGGCCATCGCAAGAAGTTCCTGTCTCTTTGATTCAGCATCCGTCGTTATCCTGATAGCTTCAGCCTCTCCTTGTGCGGTTATCTCTTTGGTTCTGCGCTGTCTGTCAGCCTTCATCCGTTCAAAAACTTCCTTTGTTACTTTTTCACTAATGCCAATCCGCTTGATACCGACAAGACTGATTTCTATACCGTATTCGGCTATCGTCTGGCGGTTAAGCCGGCTGAGCATCTGTTCTTCTATTTCGAAAAATTTTATCTTTGCCGGGTTCGTATTAACAAACTCGCTGAAATAATGCTCCCCGATAACGGAGTTTTGTGTATCACGCAGCAGACTCTTAAGCTGGTTTTTAACCGTTTCGACATCACCGACAGACTCGAGAAACTTGAGCGGGTCGGTTATCTTCCAGACGATATAGCTGGTGACTACGATTGGTTCACCGCCTTTAGTGGTGGTCTCTTCCATCAGCCCTTCATAGAGATGGTTCCTGCTGTCGAACTTATGCACATTCTGTATCGGCGCAGGCCATCGTCCGTGCCAGCCGGGAGAGGTAATAGTTTTGCTCGGCTTACCGAATTTTGTCACAAGGGCGCTTTCGGTCTCGCGAACCTGAAACGAAAACAACAGAAGAGCCAACACTCCAACTATCAGAATAACAAATATCAAAACCGGTAAATTTTTCATATTATCACTGTCCTTTCATTCATAAAATAGCATCGGCCGTAGTTTACACCCAAGGTGGCCGAATCCATAATTTTGCATTTTAACTTGTGCCTTAGCTCGCCCCTTAGGGGGTATTTTTGATTTTTAATATTTCAAATTTATGCCCAAGGTACTGACCATCGGTCAGTTTGAGCCACTACGAACATTGAGATCCATCTCAAGCAAATCCGGAGTAAGCTTTTTCTGCAAATCCAAAATTATCACTTCATCGTCCTTCTCATCGAGAATGATTATATATTTTCTCGTATCCTTAAGTGCATCTTCGAGCATCTCCAGCCGCAGCAGCCGTTTGTATATATTGGGTGCCGCCTCATTTGCCTTAACCTGGCTGGCAAACCGCTTCCCTGTCGCCTCTGCTATTACTCTCTTGTCAAATGCATAACTCTGTGATTGGCGAAGGCTCTTGAATATCTCGCCGTTTGCCTCTGAAAATTTAGTTTCCAGCTCTTTGGCGATTCTCTCAGTCGCGGCCTTATCACCGCTCTCTTTTGCCTTGTTGTATTCAATCGTAATATCATAAAGTTCATTTGCCTTTTCAACCGAACCGCCGAGTGACGATAATATCTCATTGCGCTCGGCCATCGCTGTCAATATCAATTTCCGCTGTGTTTGCGCCGCACCGATAACGGCCTGATAATCTTCGGCCACATCTTCCGGGGGATGGACTCCCTGCAATCCAACGAAAACTATTTCAACCCCGAGTTTCTGTTTATCGGCTGAGTCCTGTATACGGCGGATAAGTTCTTTTGCCGCCCCGGCCCTTCCGGCACCGAGAAGACTACTCGCTGCTTGGTCGCCCTCTGTTTCTATCGTTGACCCCGCCGCCAGCAAACTCACCTCTCTGTAAGATATCGCTTTAAGAACCTCCTCAGGTTCGATATGGTTATAGACAAAATCCTTCAGATCTTTTATTCGGTACTGCACAGGCACTGCGGCACGGATAATACTAACCGGTACCGCACTCTGAGAAACCTCCTGAACATCCTCCGTCGTTGCTACAAGGATATTATGTTCTTCTTCGTAATGTTTTTTGCCCCACAGCAGCGGCTCACTCGGCTTGATCACTCCTTTCGCATTGTCGTCGTGCCCATCGCCATCGTCGACGAATCCTATATTGACCTGATGTATCCTGCCGGGCTCATAGATATATGCTTTCTCGAACGGCCACGGAAGTTTGAAGTTAATTCCAGGCAATGCTATCCTGCCGCCATTATCGAATGAGCCGAAATGCTCTATCACTGCCGCCTGTGCCGGAGGGACTATCAGAATACAGCTAAGCGAGTACAGGCAGAGAATAAGAAACAGTGCCAGTGGAACTATCGCCTTCGCCAGCAGCTTATAGAACCATGTTTGCGAAACTTGAAATCCAAACTGATAGTCAATCATATTAGCGAAGGTATGCACTAATCCGCCAGGCTCATTTATCACGCCAAGCAGCCGGCTGTCAAATGCGGCTCTGCTGTATGCACCGGAAACCCTCGGACGGTAAATATCGAACACGGCATTAAGTATCGTCTCGATACCAAGCACTATCATCAGGATGGGAATTATATATCTGAAAGCAACTATTGCCGCCGTAATTTTCCAAATCCCAAAAGCAAAGCTGATTCCAAGCAGGAACGCAAGTATTGAACTTGCCAGAAGCATACTGCCCCCGGCACGAAGGTCTCGCCATTTCTCTTCTGCGCTCATTCCCGTTGCGTATCGTGATATCAGGAAGCTGATAAACGCCATAACCACGAGAAGCACCGCCGTAATCTGCATATATTTATATTCCTGAAGCGGGTTACCGATGCTGCGCATCAAAAACAACCCGACACCGGCCTGATATACACCAACCACAACCGAACCTATTGGAACGAACCACTTCTCGAGCAATGCCAGCCGCTTACCGGCAACTGTAAACATAGCTTTCCGGTCGGCACTGCCCTGGAAAATCGTATCAGCAGTATCGCTTTGACTAAGCAGGGACATTTCCAACTGCTCCTGCTCGGCAAGTGACCGCTGATGGTAAACGATAACGAGAACAAGCCACACCAGCGCCGCACCCAAAACCTGAAAGCCAAGTGCCGAAACCGCCAGAGATTTGCTGTACCCGCTAAGTACAAAAGTCCCGCCAAAGAAAAACAGGCTCAGGACAAATCCCATAATCGCCGTATATTCGGCACGTTTTGAGGATAATTTCATTATTAATTAGTCCTTATTGTTTTTTCCATTTCCGTTTATTAGTCCGCCAACGGCGGATTCGCGGTCAAATTCTTTTGTTTTTTTCCTGAACAACACCACCCCGTTCGGAGTATTAAAGTTTTGAAGGTGGCGATGATTCGCACAATTTTTGTTCTGACTCCTGTATTCTATTGTTTTTATAAAACAGCCTTTACAAATTAGCTTCGGCGTAATATAACAATAATCCGGTTCAGGGCAAGTCAAATTTTTACAGGCAATCGGCTTATGATCTACAAACTGCTGATAGTGGCAAAAAACACCTTTACTGAGACTCTCAGACAGCCGATTTACGCCGTCATCATCACCTGCGCACTCTTCTCGTTCATCATCGCACCATCGATATCGATGTATACCATGGATGAGGATATAAAGCTTCTGCGCGAATTAGGCCTTTCTACGCTATTCCTTTCCGGTTTGTTCATTGCCATTTTTTCAGCAACTGCCGCTGTAACTGAGGAAATTGAGTCAAAAACCATCACTACGGTACTTTCAAAGCCGATTTCCAGGCCGACTTTTATTTTAGGAAAATTTTTCGGCGTAGCCGCCACCGTAACACTTGCCCACTATATTTGCACAATTGCAATGATAATGACGGTCAGACACGGCGTTCTCGAGACGGCAAATGACACTCACGACTGGACCGTTATAACCGCCGCGGCAGCTGTTATTATTGGAGCAATACTCATATCTGCTTTTCTAAACTTCACTTACGAATGGAACTTCCCTTCCACAGCCATCGTCTTAATGGCCGTTCTCGCAACTATCGCCCTTATTATATTGACCTTTATCGACCGTGAATGGAAGTTTAATCCACAAAATAACGCTTTTACTGCATTTGATTTCTGTGCCTCGATTTTGCTTTTGATGGCAATTATCGTCCTCGTTGCCATTGCTGTGATGTTTTCTGCAAGAATGAATGTGATTTTAACTCTCACCTGCACCGTTTCGCTCTTTTTGCTCGGACTCATCAGCGATTACATCTTCGGCAGGCTGGCGGAGGCCCATTTATGGGCAAAAGTAGGAAAAATCCTGACCCCGAATTTCCAGGTCTTTTGGATAAGTGACGCTATTCACGAGGGGTCTACGGTTGGAATTGAATATTTAGCCATTACAGCCGGCTATGCCGCACTTTATACTACCGCTATCCTCGCCCTTGCCATCGCCGGCTTCCAACGCCGACAGATCGGATAAATAGTCCCTCGCTGGGTCCCGCGGCCAAGCTCTGCTTGACCGTAAATGGGTGGCACGGCCAAGCTTTGCTTGACCGTGGATGGATTGGTGTTTTCGTTTTGAGCATTTGGACATTAGAATTTAGAATTTGTTTAGAATTTAGATATTAGTGCTTAGTGTTTACCTCCCAGCACCGGCCAGAACACCGCATCACCTTCATACCCCCATATTCTCGGATTTCCCTTCCTGTCTGTCTCGTATTGTCCCCCGTCGTCAGTGAAGTTTGTACCAACGCTGTACAATATGAACCCATCTTCCGTTTTTCGATATACCAATGTCTCACCACTGAACGGATCGATCGGAACATCTTCCAAAAATCCGGCATCAACCACCGCAGCCAAACTTTTGGGATACCCGCCCTTGTCCTTCTCATACCGCAGCACCGCAAGAACCAACGCCGTAGCCTCAACATCGGCCCTGTTACGATAGCTAATTTCGCACACTTTCATCAAGGCGGGCGTAAGAATTTCCAGCAGTAGATTCCCCTTGATCATTTCGTAAGTCTGCTGCTTGGTGTCGATACCTTCCGCACGGATCTGGGCGGGGCTCTTTTGCGCAATTTTTTCCCAATACGCATAGAACCGGTCGACCATCTCCCTGCACTCTTCTCTATTCGGCTGTGGGTATGGAATCAAACTCATTCTTACCAATACCCCTAACTCTTTATTTCTACTCGTAAGATTCATCATCCGCTTAGTCCCTTCCAAACAAAACTTACCTGCCCTTAATCCACCCAACCGCTTGCCTACATAACACCGCTGTATCTCATCGTATATGAACAGTTTTTCGTACTTTAACTCTACCGTAAATTGTTCACCCGCGGTCATCTCCTTGTAACCTTTTTGCATATCTGCTAAGGCAATCGAATCCATTGTTCGCTCCTCCAAAACTCTGCGAAGTGTATCAGCGGCCATAGCCTCTATTGCGATACCGACAAGCTGTTCTATCAATGTCCCCCCACCCTTAATATGCCTGCCGAACTTATAGCAGCTCTTAATATCCTCAAATGCCTCTTTTTGTTTCCCATCCTCTGCTCGCATCAACGCCCGCCATATTAACGCCCTGCCCAAATTCTTGCTCTTTCCAAGCCCCGGTAGAAGAATATTTATAATTTCACCTGTCTTGGAATAATACTTTTTCCAGTAATATGGTTTTTCATTCCCCAGCCGAACCTGCTCCAACGCCTCTTTATTTGAATCAACCCATTCGACGACCATCCCTCTCTCATCCGCGGTCAATTCCTTTAGCTTCTTTTCACTGAAATCCGGCATTTCTTTCGCTTTTTTCACCGCCAGTTCTGCCGCCCTTTCATAGAACGGCGCGGCGTTAAGTTCTTCATCCACCACAGGCCGAACCATTTCATTGAACCTGGCAACATAATCTATACTGATATCCGGCTTACCCGTAATAAAGAGAACCATATGAATAATAAGTAAGAGTATCAGAACCCCGATGAGCTGAAAACACCTTACTATCATTGTCCGCCAAAGCGGTCTGCACCGTTTCTTACCCCGCCGAATAAGCCTGCCAAGCATCTTAACATCGCCGAATTCACTTATTATCTCCTCTGCCCGCTTCTCTCTTGCATCATCTGTTTGGCAATCTTTCATCATATCGCCGAAGTGATCCACCAGCTCCTGTTGAACCTCCCCTCGCACACTCCGCCGGTATCCCATAGAATTGATGATCGAACTTATCAGTTCGCCAATGGAAGCGGGCAGCTTTTCGATGCCATCGCTTTTTATCTTTTTAGATGGCCATTTTCTTAACATCAGCCATACCAAAACGAGCACCCAGCCGCCAATGATCGGTCCGATAAGCCAGAAATTAGCATCGGGCTGCCTGAATGGATTTGGATGTGGCAAAAATATTTCAAAACACACAATGTTAACAAAGCCAAGAACCAATCCGATAACGATACCAATGATAATTTTAACCGTTTTGATAGCAACCCATCTCAAATTGCTCATAATCCTGCTCCTGCCAAAAAATAAATCTGTGTCTAAGCCGTTGCCAGGCCCGGACCGAGCCCGAACACTAACCCTACCCCTCTTTGCAGCTCACACCATTGTTCTTTTTGTTTGGCCAGTTGGTCCTTCCCTTTCGAGCTGATGGAGTAGTACCGTCGTTTGCGTTTGCTTTCGCCGTCTTCCCACTCAGCGCTAACCAGCCCCTTTGCTTCAAGGTTATACAGCAAGGGATACAGCGTTCCTTTGCCAAGCGTCAGGGCCCCCCCGCTTCGCTGTTCGATCGCCTCGCTCAGTTCATAGCCGTACATCTTACCACGCGCAAGTATTTCAAGTACTACTGTCGGCGCGACACCTTTTAACAGTTCCCGTTCGAATTTCATTCTAAAAACCTCCATTTCTAAATTTCCAAACCCATAGCCGATTGTCACATTCTATTTTTGACCTTCATTCTTATTTTGCTATATATAGTATATATCACATACTATGTATAGTCAACTAATTTCTCAAAAAAAACCTTAAAAAAACAAAAAACCACGCAATAACTCCAAAAAACAGCCCTTATGGGGCTAAAATGAGGGCAAAATCGGGGGTTAAGAAACATTACTCAAATATATCCGTTTTTCATTAAGCCACCAGTAGTATTTGTCGATGAATGAGTATAATAGTCAGTTGAATACATTCCGGTCAAGGGGATGAATATGATTAAGGTTAAAGATGTAATGCAAACTCACCTTGTAACTGCCAAACAGGATACTTCTGCTGCCGAAGTAATTGACATTCTTTGGGACAATTATATTACAGGATTGCCTGTAGTTGGTGATGATATGTCACTTGTCGGTATTGTTTCAGAAAAAGATGTTTTGGGCACAGCTTTTAGTATTTTGACTGGTTCCAATGATGACCCTGCTATGTCTAAAAATGTCGGTGATATTATGACTAAAGATATTGTTTGCTTTCGGCCGGATGATAACCTCGCTGATGTATGCCAATGTTTTATGAACAATGCTTTCAGGCGTGTTCCCGTGGTTGATAACGGCAGACTCGTTGGGCTGGTCAGCAGAAAAGATGTTATCCATCACGCATTCTGCAAGAGCAGAAAAAATAAATTACATATTCATCAAAAAGAAACAGCCGCCGGGTAGCATGCTCCCATAAATGGTTCGACTGCTCTTGCCGCAATCGGCCCTTTTTTCTTAACACCCCTCATGGTTTGGCTTTTTCCTTGACACCATCCAGCGATATGATATAATCCGGATACCGCTACACAGTCAGGGTGATGACTCAGTGAGGATGGGTGATTATGCCCTGTACGGCTTTTAATTTCTTCCCAAGCTGAACTGGGTAGCGGTATATCTTGAGATCGTAGGCCTGTGGTGGGTTATCGTGATGCCCTTGCTCTGAGCCTACCCATTTGCAGGTCGATAGCAGCTGCGATTCTGTTTATCCTGGCTTCAGGAGCGTGCAATTTCCTGACCTTCCTTGTGGGCATTCCCCTCCAGGTGATGATGCGGCACATCGGCCTTACTTCAAAAGATTCTTATACTCAAACCCAAACCGCCGTTTGTGCTCTAATTCTTGTTGAGCCAGCCATAAAAACAATTGTCGTGAGTCTTCATGTTTTACTATTGCAGCTAAATCTTTATAAAGTTGTACGGAAGCCTGCTCCTTTTTAATGGCAAAGATATATATTTCTATGCGATGCTTAAAAATGTTAACATCACTATTGAGAATATTATATTTAGATAAATTTACAGGAGATACCAACTCACCTCTTTTTGCAGCCTCTTCTTCCAGTTTGACCTTGTGCTCCAATTCTTCTTCGGCCAGTTCTTTGCAAAGCTCATGAATTTCGGGACAAATCACCATCTTCGACAGGTCCATATAAAGCCGATAGGCCTTAATTTCGTGGCCAATTGCAAATTCCATAATTCCCTTGTATGAATCAAACCACTGTTCCATAAAGACCCTTACAATAAATGAACGCCTTCAGTATACATGGTTCAAAGGCGATTGTATACCAAAAACCTCCCTCATCCAGTACCTATTCCTGCCGCCTCCGTCCCTGAACCTCTCACAGTCAGCTTGCTGGCCTTTGGTGCTACCCCCTGCCGTAGAAAGCGATAAATGGCATTTGACCATCAGGGATCATTCGGTATAATAGGTCCGTTCGATCATTATTCTGAAAGGACGTAGAATGAAAGAGAGGGGAAAGAGAATCCTCAAAGATTTTGTTGTACTGGGCGACATTATCCTTCTTATCTTCCTTTTGATATTAGTTATCAACGAAATTTATCGTTTTATTAAGTATGACGAATTTTTCACAGAAGAGATTGTGATTACTCTGCTCATAATCGCCTTGACTATTGTCAATATCGTTGCATTATGCGACACGCCAAGGGTCAAAGAGTCTTGGTTGTCATTGGCTTTGAAGAAACGCAGGCTGGAGCAGCAAACAAAGATTAATGATTTAGAGCAGCGCCTTAAAGAAGATAAGCGGCAGCCATAAAAGATTTCTTGTCTCTTGCCTTTGTTATGAAATCTCTTTCAGTTTGCTATCGCCATTCGTGTGGAAAACTTTTCCAGGAACCAAAAAACCGCGCTAAAATCTCAAAAACAGTCCCTTTTTCAGATTCCCGGAACCAAATAAACAGCTAAATACAAAACGCCCAACCGCGTAAAACTCGCCGAAAAACTAAAACCTTGACAGTTTAAGATGAATTTAATAAACTTATTGTCATCGAAGGGACTGAATTATGTACCTAAGGCATAAATTTTGTAAACAGTTAAATTTGATAATAAATAGCGGATCAAATTTTGTATAATGCTGTTTCTTATCGTTGTAATTTATGGCCCAGGTAAATTGGCATCTCAATATTCGGAGCGATAGGCATGGACATTAAAGCACATGGCACAATCAGTCGATGTTTTCTACTTTTGGTTTTGACGACAAACATAATTCAAGCAGATCCAAACGACTCATTAATGACAAGTGAGACTTTCTCTGGTCTGAAACTGCGAAACATTGGTCCGGCCCAGCGCTCCGGACGAATTAGCGATATTGTCAAAGACCCCACTCACCCCAGCACCTGGTATGTGGCGGTTGCATCGGGCAATGTGTGGAAGACCGTTAACAACGGTACCACCTGGACACCCATATTCGAGAAGTATGGCTCTTATTCCATTGGCTGTATTACCATTGACCCTAAGAATCCCCAGATCCTGTGGCTCGGGACAGGTGAAAACAACAGCCAGCGTAGTGTGGGCTATGGCGATGGTGTGTACAAGAGTAGTGACGCCGGAACCAGCTGGACACAGGTCGGTTTGCAGGCGTCAGAGCATATCGGTAAGATACTCGTTGACCCCCGGGACTCCGACACGGTGTATGTGGCAGCTCAGGGCCCCCTGTGGCGGGCCGGCGGAGATCGCGGTCTCTATCGGACCGAGGACGGGGGTAAAACCTGGCAGGCAATACTTACGATCAGTGAGAACACGGGAATCAGTGACATCGCCTTTGATCCGTGTAATCCGGATATCCTTTATGCAACCTCCTATCAGCGTCGCCGTCACGTTTGGGCCTTGATCGCTGGGGGACCAGAATCCGCCATCCACAAGAGTCTGGACGGCGGTGACACCTGGAAAAAAATCGTCAATGGTCTGCCTACCGAGGATCTCGGACGCATCGGCATTGCCGTATCTCCTCAGCAGCCCAATGTGATTTATGCGACCGTACCGGCCGACTGGGATCAGAGTGGTTTTTTCCGCTCCAGTGACCGGGGTGAAAACTGGGTCCGCATGAGTGACTACATGACGGTCGATCCCCAGTACTATCAGGAACTATTTCCAGATCCGCACCACTTTGATCGTGTGTACTGCATGGACGTACACATCCATGTAACTGATAATGGCGGTAAGACCTGGCAACGTGTGAATTCCCGTTTCAAGCACGTAGACAATCATGCTCTGTTGTTTGATGAACATGATCCGGATTATCTCATGATTGGCTGTGACGGCGGCATCTATGAAACCTGGGACCGCACGCAAAACTGGCGCTTTATCGCCAATCTGCCCATTGCCCAGTTTTACCGAGTTGGCGTGGATAACGCCTGGCCCTTCTACAATGTGTACGGTGGCACCCAGGACAACGGTACGCTGGGGGGACCGTCACGTACGACCAATGTACATGGTATCCGTAACAGTGACTGGTTTTCGACCGCTGGGGGTGACGGGTATCAGACCCGCGTGGATCCCGGCGATTCCAATATACTATACTCTTTATCCCAGTACGGTGTCTTGGTACGATTTGATCGCCGCAGCGGTGAGCGCATTGATATCCAGCCCCAACCGGATAAAGACGATCCACCCCTGGTCTGGAATTGGGACACGCCTCTAATCATCAGTCCCCATGCATCAACCCGGCTGTACGTCGCGGGCAACTATCTGTTTCGCAGTGACGATCGGGGCAATTCGTGGCAGGCCGTCAGTCCCAACCTAACGCGTCAAATTAAACGGAATCGCTTAGAGGTGATGGGTACGGTATGGGGCTCGGAATCTGTATGGAAGAACGTCTGGACCTCGTTTTATGGAAATATCGTGGCCCTGGATGAATCGGTCTTGCAGGAAGGACTGCTCTATGTGGGCACGGACGATGGGCTGATTCAGGTCACAGAGGACGGAGGTGGTCACTGGCGCAAACAGGCGTCGTTCTCCGGCATACCTGAGAACACCTATGTGGCCGATCTCAAGGCGTCCGTTCATGATCGGGATACGGTCTACGCGGTCTTCAACAACCACAAACGGGGCGATTTCACGCCCTACGTGCTCAAGAGCGCGGACTGTGGACGCACCTGGTCCTCCATCCGGGGAGACCTGCCAGACCGTCATGTGGCCTGGACGATACAGGAAGATCCGCAGCGTAAGGACCTGTTATTCGTGGGGACCGAGTTCGGACTCTTCTTTACCATTGATGCCGGTCAACACTGGATACAGTTGAAAGGCGGCGTCCCCACCATTGCCTTTCGCGATCTGGAGATCCAGCCCCAACACACCGATCTGGTCTGTGCCACGTTCGGCCGGGGGTTCCTGATTCTGGATGATTACAGTCCCTTGCGACAGATCACTGCCGAACTCCTGGATCAGTCGGCGGTTCTCTTTCCAGTTAGGAAAACGTTGTCGTATATCCCGGATGGCCCACTCGATTCCAGCGAAAAGGGCGAGCAGGGCAATGCCTTTTTTACCGCCCCTAATCCCCCCTTTGGTGCGGTCTTCACCTACTATCTCAAAGACAGCATCGAAACCCGTCGTCAGATCCGTAAGGAGGCCGAGAGCAAGCTGCAGGAGGAGAACAAACCGGTCTATTATCCCTCATGGGAGTCCCTGCGTCTGGAGGACACCGAAGATACCACTGCGATCATTCTAACCGTCACCGATCAGGCCGGAGAGGTTGTGCGCCGCTTAACGGGACCTTCAAGTAAGGGCTTCCATCGGATTGCCTGGGATCTGCGCTACACTCAGCTGACCCCCGTTCGAGTCGAAGAAGCCGAGGAGAACTGGCATGATACCCGGGGAGGATTGTTGGCGCCTCCTGGAAACTACACGGTTCGTCTGTCCCGGTATATTGATGGGCATTTTTCTCCACTCGGTGACGCGCAGCGCTTTGAGGTCGCTTCTCTTGATCGCCAGAGCCTCCCTTCCCGTGACATGCAGGCAAGGCTGCAATTCCAAAGACAGGTCAGCGACCTGCGCCATGCCGTCCTTGGTTTAAAGCAGGTCAAACGTGACACAGATATCCGCTTAAACTCACTCAAACAGGCCTTACAGCAGGTACCTAGTAACAGTAAGTCGTTAATTATGCGTGCCCGTAAACTCCAACGGGAATTAGACAAGATCGATATTGTGCTGGATGGGGACCGGAGTGTATCCAATCGTTTTGAGCCCACGTCCCCATCGCTGATGGACCGGATCAATCGGGCTGGCCGGAACACGCACTCTACAGCCGACATTACCGCCACCCACCAGCGCGAGTACCGGATCGCCTCTGAATTGTTCTCGGATCTGCGTCGGCGTTTAGATGATCTGCTCAAGAATGACCTGGCTCCCCTTGAACAGGAGGCCGAAGCCATAGGTGCACCCTGGACACCGGGACGTAACATCCCCAAGGTTCGTCCGTCTGATTAGGACCGGCTTCGTCTTTCAGGCGTGCATAGGAACCGTAGTGCTCCGCTTAAAGCAAGACAATTTCAAGGTGAATTTGATATGATTATTGACACCGGAAGGATTGAATTATGTTTTTTAGTTGTGTAAATGGGAAATGTCAGTTATATTCCCTGCGGTATGATTTTTCCGATACCTGTTGCATACTCATTGCGGAAATCTTTTTATGGATGAAATTCTTACTTCTATAAGCGCTTTCGTCTGGGGCCGGGGGATGATCGTCCTGCTTGTGGGGACCGGGCTTTATCTGACGCTTCGACTCGGTTTTGTACAACTGAGATACTTTTTCCATTCCATAGCATGTATTTCGGGTAAATACGACCACCTCAAAGACGAAGGTGAAATAACTCACTTCAGGGCACTTACCGCGGCGCTGGCAGCTACAATAGGTACCGGAAACATCGCAGGCGTTGCAACCGCCATAGTAATGGGCGGACCAGGCGCGATATTCTGGATGTGGATGACCGCACTGGTCGGAATGGCTACCAAATTCTGCTCATGTTCACTTGCTGTAGAGTTTAGAAATATACACCCGGACGGTTCAGCCAGCGGCGGACCAATGTACTATCTTAAAAAAGCCTTCAGACCGAAGTTGATTACAACGCTGCTCGGCCGGGAGAATACAAAAACAATCGGTGCTTTCCTCGGAGGCCTTTTTGCGTTTTTCACTATTATCGCTTCATTCGGCATAGGCAACATGGTTCAGGCAAACTCCGTCGTCGATGGACTAAAATATATCATGCCGAAAAGCTGGCAGCAAGGCGGACTCGACATCGGTTTCGGCTCACTCGGGGTTTTTCGCCTGGATTATTTTAGTCTTGGCATCGGATTAATAATCTTTTTCCTGGCGGGCCTGGTTATCGTCGGCGGCATAAAACGAATCGCCGGTGTAACAAGCAAACTTGTGCCGCTCATGAGCATCTTTTATGTAACCGGCGCGATGACGGTTTTAATTTTGAACTATGACAAAATTTATTTATGCCTGAACCTGATAGTAACAAGCGCTTTCAAACCATACGCCGCACCCGGAGGTATTATAGGCGCAATGGTTGCCATGCGCTTCGGCGTGGCAAGGGGCGTATTCAGCAATGAATCGGGCCTGGGTTCTGCTCCAATGATCCACGCCGCCGCCAAAACAAAAGAGATGGCACGTGAAGGTTTCGTCGCCATGCTCGGACCGTTCATCGATACCATTGTTATCTGCACAATGACCGCACTTGTCATACTCGTAACCGAAGCTGCGCTTAGCGAGCCGGGCCTGGACGGAAGCTCACTCACCGCGCGTGCTTTTGACATAGGACTGTTCGGTTTCGGACAGTACATTGTCGGTGTAGGCCTGGTCCTTTTTGCGTTCTCAACCCTCATAAGCTGGTCCTATTACGGCGACAGATGTGCCGAATATCTCTTCGGCGAAAAGGCTGTAAAGTGGTACCGATACCTTTTTCTTGTTCTTACGGTTGTCGGGGCCGTCGGCGGATTAAGGCTAATCTGGAACCTTGCTGACATTTTCAACGCACTGATGGCGATTCCGAACCTCATCGGACTTATCGCTCTGGCGGGCCTGGTCACGGCAAAGAAGAAAGATTATGTAAAACGCCTAAAGGACGGCAAATTTAAAAAAGACCTCGATACAGACCAATATTTCACACCAACCCCCTAAACTGTGGAAAACTTTTCTAGGAACTAAAAAACCGCGATAAAACCCCAAAAACAGCCCTTTTTTCTCAAATTCCCCATTGCGGGCCGGAAACCATATACCTATCCGGCCGGTTTCGTGTGAGCCTGAGTATTACCCGCTTTTATTATTGTATTTAGCCACCCTGAGTACCATTTTCGCTTTTTTCTTGCATAATGGACTTGGGATGGTATAATTGCTGTAAGTGGAGGCAAAATCCTAATTTGGAGGCAGAGACAATGAAAAGGAAATTGTTATTAATGTTGTTGGTGGTGATGGCCTTGGTGGCCGGAGACGCTCGAGCGAACATGCTGCTCAACCCGAGTTTTGAGGATGGTGCTTGGGGGCCTAAGAATAACCCTGAGCACTGGACGCATTATTGGAGCAGTTATGACCCGACCCATATCTGGCATGATGATCCCTTTGGTGCCCATTCAGGCGACAAGTACATGCAGGTGAAAATGTGTCTTACCGGCTTTGAGTCATATTTAATGCAGACCGTGGATGTGACAGCAAACGAACTATATGCCTTTGAAATATGGGCCAAAAATCCAGCCAAGGGTCAGCAAAAGGAAGCTTGGGCGTTCTACGAATGGATTGACTCAAACAGCCATGTAATAGATGATGGTTGGCTCAATCCTTGGGAGCCGAGTGGCGATGAATGGAGGCTGGTAGATTTTGGTTCGGTTACGGCCCCTCCAGATGCGGACAAACTTAGATTCAGTTTATTTGGGGACCCATGCAATGGGTTTGACGGTATTCTGTTTGATGATGCGGCTATATATGGCCCGATTGCGGGCTGTCCATCTGCGGACCTCACCAGGGATTGCAAAGTTAACTTTGAAGATTTCGCTGTAATCAGTGCTGATTGGCTCGGCGAATACGACTTGAACGATTTATACACGCTGGCAAGTCAGTGGCTGGATGATAGGTCGGCTTTCGTAACGACATGGGATACAACCCTCGGTGACGCCAATACGGTTACACTGGCACTGGCTGGTACCGTGGACGCCGAAATCGACTGGGGGGACGGCAGCGCTGCTGAACATGTAACCACTCCGGGTCCGCATGTGCACGACTACGGCACCGGCGGGATCTACACCGTCTCGGTTACCGGCAGTGCAGGCGCATACAATAGCAGGGACAACGGCGGCGGGGATCCTTATTCCGAGGAAGCGAAGCTGGTAAGCGTAGATAACTGGGGGCAACTTGGCTTTACCAGCATGAACGGTGCATTCAGAGGGTGTTCAAACCTCGTTTCTGTACCGACTACTTCGGATGGTATTGAATCCGTCACCGACATGAGCGCCATGTTCGGCTATGCGTCGGCGTTCAACCAGAACATAGGCGGCTGGGATACCTCCGGTGTCACCTACATGACCAGCATGTTCCACGATGCGGACTCATTCAACGAAACAATAGGCAGCTGGGATACCTCCAGCGTCACCAACATGGGCTGGATGTTCCACTATGCGTCGTCGTTCAACCAGGACATCGGTAGCTGGGATACCTCCAGCGTCACCGACATGAGCGGTATGTTTGAAGGTGCGTTGGTGTTCAACGAGACAATAGGCAGCTGGGATACCTCCAACGTCAGCAGGATGGCCTCTATGTTCCGCTTTGCGTCGTCGTTCAACCAGAACATCGGCAGTTGGGATACCTCCAGCGTCACCGACATGAACTATATGTTCGCCTTAGCGTCGTCGTTCAACCAGGACCTGTCCGGATGGTGCGTCACACGGATTCCTTCTGAGCCGACCAACTTCGATACCGGAACTACCAGTTGGACACTGCCGCAGCCGGTCTGGGGAACCTGCCCTCCTGCTTTCGTAACAACATGGGATACGAGCCTCGGTTCCGGCAAGACGGTTACCCTTGCACTGGCTGGTACCGTGGATGTCTCTATCGACTGGGGGGATGGCAGCGCTTCCGAACATGTAACCACCCCGGGCCCGCACACACACCCCTACGGTTCCGATGGGATCTATACCGTCTCGGTTATCGGCAGTGCAGGCACATACAACAGCTTAAACAACGGCGGCGTGAATTCCGAGCGCGCAAAGCTGGTAAGCGTCGATAGATGGGGCCAACTCGGCTTTACCAGCATGTCCTGTGCGTTCTATGGGAGTTCGAATCTCGTTTCAGTGCCGAATACTTCGGACGGTATTGAAGCCGTCACCGACATGAGTTATATGTTCTACGAAGCGTCGGCATTCAACCAGCCAATAGGCGGGTGGGATACCTCCAGCGTCACCGACATGAGTTATATGTTCGAGTGGGCATCGGCATTCAACCAGAACATAGGCGGGTGGGATACCTCCAGCGTCACCGACATGCGTTATATGTTCTGTGAGGCGTCGGCGTTCAACCAGCCAATAGGCGGCTGGGATACCTCCAGTGTCACCGACATGAGCTTTATGTTCTTCTTAGCGTCGTCGTTCAACCAGAACATCAGCGGCTGGGATACCTCCAGCGTTACCGACATGAACAGGATGTTCTACGGTGCGTTGGCGTTCAACCAGACAATAGGCAGCTGGGATACCTCCAGCGTCACCGACATGAGCTTTATGTTCACCTTAGCGTCGTCATTCAACCAGGACATCAGCGGCTGGGATACCTCCAGCGTTACCGACATGAGCTTTATGTTCTTCTTAGCGTCGTCGTTCAACCAGGACCTGTCCGGATGGTGCGTTACGAATATTCCTTCTGAGCCGGATTATTTCGATACCGGCGCTACCAGTTGGACAGAGCCGCGACCGGTCTGGGGAACCTGCCCGCCATAATTAAGCCGTTGCCTGCAAAATGATCCTCCTCTGCTATGCTGGTAACTTCCTCCAGCATAACAACCCTTTCAGTGCCCTGTCGCTGTTCGTGTGGAAAACTTTCTCAAAATACATACCAACCGGTCGGCTCGCTTCCTTGCCGCCCGTAACTTTTTTTATTACAACAAGTTACCCATCCAGATTTTCATAAACTCCCCCGCCGCAGGCGGCTCCACAACTAAAAACTAAAAATTAAGAACTAAAAACTATCAAATTGACTTTTTGTCAATTTGATATATCATAGCAATTTCATCACAATTGGCTTGTTTTGGGCATTTTGCGCATTCGCTCCAGACCTTCATTGGAAGCAAATCCTTATTTATATGCTCAAAACCAAGCTTTTCAAAGAACCCAGCCTCAAGCGTCAGTGTAAATACCCGGCTTATCCCTACCTCGGCCGCCCTATCGACAACCGCCTTCACCAGTGCCCTGCCGACCCCTTTTCCTGCCGACCCCTTATCTACCGCAAGTGATTTTATCTCCCCAAGATCGGACCAGAACACCACAAGAGCGCAACAGCCGACTACCACGCCATTAACCTCAGCTACGATAAACCGTTGCAGATTTTCATATATATCCGCCATAGACAGGAACAGCATTTTATCCTGCTCGGCATAATAGCTGATTAGGCCGCGTATCGCCTCAGCATCGCTCGTTTTCCCTTGCCGTATATCCATAACGGCAAATATAACAAAATACCGGTTATTTGTAAAGAATTACCATTTTTACTTTGTGTAATTATTAAGGTTCATCTTAAATCAGCCGATTAAATGCATAAGGAAGCAATGGGTGCATCCCTTTTGCGCACTCGCAACACGGAAATAATGGTAATAAAGGAATATGACAATGGAAACGGTAAGGACATTTACGGTAAAACCCCTTCTGCCGGAACCGCTGAAAGATTTAAGGCTGCTGGCTAATAATATGTTCTGGTCATGGAACAGCAAATTCGTCGAGCTTTTTGTCCGTATCGACAGCAATCTCTGGCAGCAGTGCGGGCAGAACCCTGTAAAGCTGCTTGGTACTGTATCCCAGGCCCGGCTGGAGGACCTTGCAGGAAACGAAGGTTTCATATTCCAGCTGTCTCAGGCAGTAGAAAAACTGAACCACCAGATGAACGCCCCATCATGGTACGATAAGGTATACGAAACCGAGAATAAACCCGTCATCGCATATTTCAGTGCGGAGTTCGGCATACATGAATCACTGCCGATATATTCCGGCGGACTTGGTATTCTCGCTGGCGACCACCTGAAGAGCGCATCGGATCTGGGTATCCCCCTTGTCGCTATCGGTCTGCTGTACCAGAGGGGTTATTTCCGTCAGTATTTGAATACGGACGGCTGGCAGCAGGAGCATTATGTAGATAACGATTTCCACAACATCCCGGTTGAACCGGTCCGCAAACGGACAGGAAGGGAAATTACTGTCAGCGTTCCGTTTCCCGGAAGAAGTGTAAAGGCGCAGATTTGGTTAGCCAACATAGGCAGGACAAAACTTTACCTCCTCGATACAAACATTCCCGCCAACGCACCCGATGACCGCATTATAACGCAGAGATTATATGCAGGCGATTCCGAGATGAGAATTCGTCAGGAAATAATACTCGGTATGGGCGGCTTTAAGGCACTGCTCCAGATTGGTCTGGAGCCATCAGTTTGTCATATGAACGAGGGACACGCGGCATTTATGTCACTTGAGAGGATAAGAAAATTGAGAAGCACCTACAACATGACATTCGAACAGGCCGCAGAAGCTGCCAAGTCCAGTAATATATTCACGATCCACACTCCGGTCGAGGCTGGAAACGATGAGTTTAGTCCTGAACTTATAGATAAATATTTCGGCTATTACTACGGCAAACTTGGAATTAACAGAGACAGATTTCTTGCGCTTGGCAGGATAAATCCAAATGATGAGAAGGAAAAGTTCAAGATGCCGGTGCTGGCGATGCGAACGAGTACATACCGCAATGGAGTCAGCCAGCTGCATGGAGAGGTTTCAAGAAAGATATGGTCGCGCATTTGGCCTCAGCTGCCGAACGAGCAGGTGCCCATCGGCAATATTACAAACGGCGTTCACGCAAAGACATGGTTAAGCGGAGAGCTTGTGGGTTTATATGAAAGATACTTAGGTGCAGGCTGGAGCGATGAGATAGTTGATAAAGAGCTGTGGGATGGAATTGACCGGATACCCGATGAAGAGTTCTGGCAAATACACCAGAGGTGCAGGGAGCGATTAGTCGGCTTTGCACGAAAGAGCCTGAAGAGGCAGCTTGAGAGGCGTGGCGCATTTCATACCGAACTCGGCAGAGCAGAGGAAGTTCTCGACCCTGAGGCGCTTACCATCGGTTTTGCAAGGAGATTCGCGACATACAAGCGCGGCAACCTTTTGATGAGGGACCCGGAGAGGCTGATAAAACTGCTCAACAACAGCCAGAAGCCGTTGCAGATAATCTTCGCTGGAAAGGCCCATCCGCACGATACAGAGGGCAAAGAAATAATCAGGGATATAGTACATTTCGCCAACCAGCAGAATACCAGACGTCGAATCGTATTTCTTGAAGACTACGATATGAATGTCGCCAGATACCTCGTTCAGGGTGTTGATATATGGCTCAACAATCCGCGCAGACCGATGGAAGCCAGCGGGACAAGCGGTATGAAGGCCGCGCTGAACGGAGTTTTGAATATCAGTACGCTCGACGGATGGTGGCCGGAGGGTTATACAAAGGACGGGGGGTGGATAATCGGGGCCGGTGAAGAATACGATGATCTTGATTACCAGGATGATGTCGAATCGCAGGCGATTTATAACCTGCTTGAAAATGAAGTTGTAAATCTGTTCTATTCTCATTCGTCTGATAAGCTTCCGCGAGGATGGATCAAGCAGATGAAGAATACCATAAAATGGTGTACTCCGAGATTCAATACGCACAGAATGGTTGCCGAGTACACACGGCGATTTTATAACCCGGCTGCGGCAAGGTGGCAGCGGCTGTCTTCAGAGAATATGGAACTGGCAAAGAACCTTTCAAACTGGAGGGCCGGGGTAAAGGAGGCATGGCAGGATCTTTCGATTGAAAATGTTGACGTTCAAATCGACGATGGGCAGAAGTCTTCGCAGCTCGATGTGAAACAGCCGCAGTTAGAGGTTGGCTCGCAATTGAAGGTCGCCGCGGAGGTTCGGCTGGGCAGGTTGAAACCAGATGATGTCGCGGTGGAGATCTATCACGGTCTGATCGATTCGTCAGGAAATATCAGTGCCGGGCAGGTTACCAGGATGTCGCACGAATCTAACGGTCAGCCGGAAAATACGAATGTCTTTACAGGGGCAATTCCGTGTACAATGTCAGGTAAATACGGTTTCGCGCTGCGTATTATGCCAAACCATCCGGACCTTGATGAGCCGTATGAACCGGGGATGATTCTCTGGGAATCGGCGAAGCAATAAAATAGTATTCAGAATTCAGAATTCAGGAGACAGGAGCCAGACTTAATTTTTAATTCTTAGTTCTTAATTTTTAATTATGGAGGCCGGTACCTGGCGGCACAACAAAGACAAAATTTATGGAACCTTTAATTATCTTTGAGTAAAATAAAATCGCCCGCCTGAGAGTTTTCCCAGGCGGGCGATAAATCATAAACATCATTTTGCATTATACAGCAACCGGTTTAGGGTTTAACAATCGATGTTGTTAACTCAATATAAACAAGCCATTCTTCAGCAATCGCAGCAAAATCTCCGAGGTCCGTATCACAATCCTGGTCAACGTCACCTGGATCAAGCTCCTCACCTTCGCCAATCGCCGCCAGACAGGCATTATCGTACACGTCAATCGTCATAGTATCTTCATCAGAGCTACCTCCGTCGTGAGCCGTAAGTGTCAACGTAACGACATTCGGGTCGCCGACGGCGATAATCGTAACCGTTGGATCTTCAACGAATTCGTTAGGATCGAATACAACACCATCGGCAGGATCAGCACTCCAGGCATAGGTCAAAGCCGACGCTCCGTCATCATCAACGGTCGCATCCAATTGTACCGCTTGACCTGACCATGTAACCCAGTCGTCGCCGGCTTCGGCCGAAACTGGTACATCAGTTACTACATGAAATCTCCAGATGGGCCCTTCGATGACGGGAAGCAAATTGGCGTCAGTGCCATTTATGTCGTAGGTCACTACACACGGATCGCCGTAAATATACCAATTTGTCTGCCAGTAGTATGTTCCCAGAGTAGAAACGTCGACCGTCGCAGAATTGGCATCTTCAACTGCGTCAACAATCTTGGTCAGATCATACACCCATTCCGAGTTCGGATCCAGTTCGTTCGGTTCCGTCCCAGTCCCAAACCACACATCCACCCAAACTGGATCATTCGCATCAGGCACGGCGTCCATATTCGTCCAGCCCAACTCCAATTCGCTTGTTGAAGAAACATAGGCGCCGTTTGCAGGAGAAAGAATCATCCTGCTTTCGAATTCGAGCCTGACATCGTCGAAGTCGACCTCTTCGTCGTTGAGAAGGTACATCCGAATTTGCAGGTGCTCTCCCAACAAGTCCGCGTGCACCGAATTGAAGGTGTACTCGACGGTCCTAAGCTCGAAGGTGTCAGGCTCTATATTATCTTGGCCGTTTTCGGTGAATGAGGCAAGGACGGTTCCAGTGGTGATTTGTCCACCGTTGTCTGTAAGGTCTCCTCCGGCGAGGAGCTCGATCACATAATCACCACCTGCAGTATAGTACAGGTTATTGCCCACCTGGACAGTCAGCGTGTAATCCGTATTGACCGTAAACGTCTCGGCAAGGACCTGTGCAAGTCCACCGGGGTAAGCGGGGTTGGGGCTACTGCCATTACTCCCTTGGATATACCCAATGTTTTCGCCCTCTGGCGCGATACCTCCGTAGCCGTAGAATATAATGTTAGTGTTGTCAGGATTCCACACCCCTCTCGTATCGGAGTTGCCGATATGGCCCCAAACGTCTATGTTGCCAAGGCCCCAATTGCCATCCTGATATTCCGGAAGCTCGAACCCGGGGTTGCCGATTGTGATATCCCCCTCCGCCACCGGAATCGGCACGTGAGCCTTCGGTTCCGTTAACGCATTATGATCAAGCCATGTTTTGACCATCTCAGCGAAATCCGGGAGGTTTGTAATACAATCATCACCGACAAGGTCAGTAGCCTCCCTTAGACCCGCACCCAGCTTCGCCGCACAGGCATCAGGGTATGTGTCAATCTTCATAGTGTCATATTTATCACCGTCAATCTTAAGCGTCAACGTAATGGGAAGAACATCAGGAACATAAGCAGGGAACGGAGGATCAGCGGTAAGCCGAACGTTGTCAAAGTTCATTTCGTTGGTGATGTCGTCCGTGTCATCTTCGGGAGTGCCATTATCATTATATATGGCGACCAAGCGAATTTCCAGTGGCAGGCCTAACCGTGCGTCATTGGCGTCGGTGGCAAAAGTAACGGTCGAAGTTTCCCACACACCATAAGTATCAAGAGCGTGCTGCGCATTGTTGTCCTGGGCTAAAACGCTCCCTTGGCCTGTTCCCGCCCGGAGCTGAACCCTGTACCGGACGTCCTCATCATAATACCCATCATTAACCACATCGACAGTCAGCGTGTATGTCGTGTTAGCTGCAAGTGTATTGGCAAGGATCTGTTTTATCTGGCCAAGACCGTCTGAAACGCCGTCCACATAAGCACACATACGGCCATCTGTTGGTGTTATATATACTGTGCCGTCGCCGCCGGTGTTGGGATCATACCCGAACCCGTTCCATGTATCATGTCCTTGCCCACTAACAGTAACCCAATTATCCAGACCGTTCTCGAAGCTGTGGTTTGCGATTGTTGCCGGGCCGCTCTCAATAATGGGATTAACCTGAACAGTTGGTGTTAATGTGTCCCCATCTGTGATCACAGCACAATAGTTAGGGTCGGCACTCCAGGTAATCGTTGAGTAGCTTTCAACAAGGGAAGTGCTACCGGTCAATGATACAGTTTGACCGTCCCATGAGACCATATCAGGGCCGGCATGGACATTCGGGTCAGGACCGAGCATATTGGCGTCATCATAACAAATCGCGTTTACACCATTGCCTATGTGAGCAGTGAGCCAGAGTGTAGCCGCAATCGCTCCAACAGGGGCAGTAACAGCGCCAAAATCAACCTCGATCCAATCAGAATGGTCAAAAGGAATGTAGATAGTGTTGATGTATATCGCATTGTCTGAAGAATCCCGCCACTCGACTTCCACCGCAGCAAGATTTATCTGGCCTTCGGCACCATTTTTAGCCCATACACTGAAGTAGTAATCTTTTCCTTCCTTCACATCTACGTCCTGTCCAAGATATGCGGAAGAGACATAGGATGTGCCTAGTACGAGCCAGTTATACATCTTAATGTACTTGCTGCCTGAGTGGGCCTCGGCAGCACTATTGACCCAGGTATGCTGCGCACTGAATCCGGTGTAATAATGCGCCCAGTGCTCAGGGTTACTCTTGGTCCCAAAAGTACCATCCTCAAAACTCGGGTTGAGCAGCATGTTCGCTTGAGCGGCTCCAGCCGCCAAGGCGATGGCCAACAACATTAACAAAAATTTCTCTTTCATCATACATCTCCTTAAAAAATAGTTAATAAAATATTATTATCGGGTAATTGCCCCGCATTATTTAAAATACGAAATTTACCTTTCACCACACCGGCGCCGAAAACCTTGAAAATAATTCATAGAAAAAAGGCTTGCTGCAGGCGTCACTGACCGATTGTGGAATGCGCACACCCAGACAGCACCGGCTGTCTACAAAAGGCAGGGCCAATCCAGCCGAAAATTCCTCCAAAACGCGATGTTTAGTGATTCTCTCCAGAACTCCACTCCACCACTAATTCCTTGCGTTAAGTATAAAGTGTTACTGCTTAATTGTCAAGAAAAAAATCTCTATAAGCCGTCCTTTTTTTTGGGGGGGGAAGTACTTAACAGACAACCACTTACAGCGATTCGGATTGTTCGGGCATATCGATGATGCGAAACAAAATCGCCCGCCTGAGAGTTTTCCCGGGCGGGCGATAAATCATAAACATCATCTACATTATTTAACAGCTGGTTTAGGGTATAATAAACGATTCTGTTAACTCAATATAAACAAGCCATTCTTCAGCAATCGCAGCAAGATCTCCGAGGTCTGTATCACAATCGGCGTCAAAGTCACCTGGATCATACTCCTGGCCCAAACCAATCGCCGCCAGACAGGCACTCTCGTACACGTCAATCGTCATAGTATCTTCATCAGAGCTAACTGCGTCGTGAACCGAAACTGTCAAGGTAACGGTATCGGACTTTGGCATCACTTTGTGGTGCTTATTTTGATTCTGCTAATGCTTTTTTAATCAGGTCAAGTTGTTTCTGCAGCTTAGTAGCAAGTGCATGATCGCCTTTGGCCCGTGCCAAAGCCACTGCTTTCACTGATATCTTGAAGGCCTCGCTAAAGTTATTGAGCGAGACGTAAGCAACAGCCAGGGTATTTAGATACTCCGGATTTTTCGACTGGGTAAGCCGGCAGGCTTGCTGGGCCACTTTTAGGGCTTTGGAAGGATCCTTAAGTGCTTGATTGGGACAGGTGACCAGGGCCCATGCTAAGGCATTCAGTATTTGCACATGTTCGGTCAGGGAAGCGGTTTGATCCTTTGGCATGAACTCCAGGGCCAGTTCGAACTGCTTGATTGCTGCTTCATTTTGTTTACTCTGGGAATAGGCTGCACCCAGATTGTAATGAACCCTGAAACGACCAGGTTTTAATGCAAGGGCCTTTTCTCCATAGGCAATGGCACTTCCATAGTCTTTCTGTTTTAGGGCGGTGACTGTGGCCAACTCGTATAACCTATAAAATCCAGAGCGTTGCTTAAGTAAACGTTCCAGCACGGCCCGAGCGTCAGCTATTTCATTCTGCCCTACCAGCTCATTCTTCTCTACAAGGCGCATGACTTTACGGTACTCATTATGAAAACCGATTAGATCTTTGGGGTCGTCCTTGCTCTGGTCAAAACTGAAGTCTTCTATAACACTACTTCCGGTTACATATCCCAATGACTGCAGATGCTTAAGGGTCTGAGCATCAAGTGGTGTGTCCTCCCGGCCCGTTTCTTTACGCACGGTCTGGGCCAGTATCTGTGCCAAACGCTCCTTGAGAATACGGGCCCGTTGGGGCTGGGCGTTTACTAAGTTTGTTTGTTCGCCCGGGTCTTTTTGCAGGTCATACAACTCCGGTCGGGTGGTTTGAATATACTTCCAACGTTTGCCGATGAGACCCAGAAGTGAGTTGGCTTCGTATTTCGTGGGGTACAAGCTCTCGCAATAGAGACCTCTGTCCGCTGAGGGAGGGGGCTTATTACTAAAATACCCAGCCAGATTCCTGCCCTGAATCCCTGCGGGAGGATCGATGTCAACCAAATCGCACACAGTCGGAACAATATCGATGATACTTGCCAAACAATCGATTGTTTGAGGGCCATTTGATCCAGGGAGTTTGCAAACAAAAGGCACTTTCATCGCGCTTTGGTATATAAAAAACATGTGGGTGGTTTCACCGTGCTCACCCAGCATTTCCCCATGATCGCCTGTTACTATGATCAGGGACGATTCATACATGTCAAGGCTCTTAAGTTTAGCAACAACCTCACCGATACAGTGGTCCGTATAAGCTATCTCGCCGGCATAAGGACTATCTTTAAAGGTTGTGGCAAACGGTTCGGGGGGTTCATAGGCATCGTGGGGATCATAGTAGTGCAAAAAGAGAAATACCGGATTATCTTTCTGTTTTTCCAGCCACTCAAAGGCCGCAAGATTGACTTCCTCGGCCCGGCGTTCGGGCTGATTAAACCGGTCATCGTAGGTGTCAAATCCTCGGCTAAGGCCAAAGCTGCCATTCAAGATTTGTGCTCCAACAAACCCACCCGTACTATACCCCTTGGTTTTGAACAATTGGGCTAAAGTCACATGCGACGGGTCAAAATACGGATCCCTGTTTTCGTGCTTGCCATGATGCGGTGGAATAGTGCCGGTCAACATGGAAGCATGGGCCGGCAAGGTCAAAGGGATTGGTGTCATGGCATGACTGAATAAATAGCCCTGGCTGGCTAAGGCGTCAATATTCGGTGTAGTCGGCCGGACATAGCCATAACAACTCAGATAGTCGGCACGACAGGTGTCCAGACTTATCAGCACCACATGGCCAATAGCAGGTACTGCAGAACGCTGCCCTGCAACAAACCAAATACCAGCACCGGCCAGCAGGACCACCAGTATGGTTAGCAGCAAACTTTTCATAGTCTTGTTAGTGGTCATAAAGTAGACTATCAAACTTATTCTAAGAATTGCCATTTAAACGATTACAATACATGATTCAGTCCTTCCGACATCAATAATCTTATCAAAATCACCTTGAACTGTCAATGATTTATGTTTTCGAGGTGCTGTATAGAACTCGTTTAGAGTAGTCGGTCTGACGATGTCCAATCTATAGTTGAAGGTTAAAAAAGCGATGGCTAATCCGGCGTGATTATTTCCTTTGTTGCCCGGGCAAATCGGAGACTTAAAAAAAAATCGCCCGCCTGAGATTTTTCCCAGGCGGGCGATAAATCATAAACATCATTTTACATTATTCAGCAACCGGTTTAGGGTTTAACAACCGATTCTGTTAACTCAGTATAAACAAGCCATTCTTCAGCAATCGCAGCAAAATCTCCGAGGTCTGTATCACAATCCTGATCAATGTCACCTGGATCAAGCTCCGCACCCTCGCCAATCGCCGCCAGACAGGCAGTATCGTACACTTCAATCGTCATAGTATCTTCATCAGAGTTGACTCCGTCGTCAGCCGAAAGTGTCAACGTAACGACATTAGGGTCGCCGACGGCGATAATCGTAACGATAGGATCTTCAACGAATTCGTTAGGATCGAATACAACACCAGCGGCAGGATCAGCACTCCAGGCATAGGTCAAAGCCGACGGGTTGTCATCATCAACGGTCGCATCCAATTGTACCGCTTGGCCTGACCATGTAACCCAGTCGTCGCCGGCTTTCACCGAAACTGGTGGATCAGTTACTACATGAAATTCCCACATAGGCCCTTTGACTACATTCGGGTCATTACCATTAGGGTCTCCTGTGTCGTAGCCCACTACACACGGATCGCCATAAATATACGAATTCACCTGCCAGTAGTATGTTCCCAGAGTAGAAACGTTGACCGTCGCAGAAATGGCATCTTCAACTGCGTCAACAATCCTGGTTATATCGTAACCCGGATCCGTTTTGTTCGGTTCCGTCCCAAACCACACATCCACCCAAACTGGATCATTCGCATCAGGCACGGCGTCCATATTCGTCCAGCTCAACTCCAAATCGCTTGCCGGAGCAACAGAGGCGCCGTCTGCAGGAGAAGGAATCATCCCGCTTTCGGAGTAGAGCGTGACATCGTCGACGTCGAGCTCGGCCACGCCGTCACCAGGCGTCCTTGTAATGCTCATCTGAATTTCCAGGGGCTGACCTATCAGGGCCGCGTGTGCCGAATCGAAGGTGTACTCGACGGTCCTGGTCTCGAATTTATCATCCGCTATGTTCTCGGTGTTTTCGGAGAATGAGGCAAGAGACGTTCCTCCAGCCATGAGCTCAATCGTATAAATACCACCCTCGTAATAACTGTTGTTGCCCACCTGGAGAGACAGCGTGTAATTCGTAAAGACCGCCAGCGTCTCGGTCAGGGTCTGTTTAATTGCAGCCTCAGTACCCGAATAAGCTGACACAAACCCAACATTTTCGCCCTCTGGCGCAATACCTTCGTAGCCGTACCATACAGCGCCATCGGCGTCAGGATTCCACACACCCGAATCATCGACGGTGCCGTTGATCTGGAGCCAGTTATCCAGACCATCAAAGACAGTAGTAAGAGAGTAATCCCCGTCTGTCATAATCGGAACCTCGAAGCCGGGGTTTGCGATGTAGATGAGCTTAGCAATCCCCTGAACCGGCTCTTCTTTAGCCTTCGGTGCCGTTAACGCATCATGATCAGTCCATGTTTTGCGCATCTCAGCAAAATCCGGGAGGTTTGTAATACAATCATCACCGACAAGGTCAGTAGCCTCCCTTAGACCCGCACCCATCTTCGCCGCACAGCCATCAGGGTATGCGTCAATCTTCATAGTGTCATATTTATCA